>Ga0187844_10000169_pt1 | contig 48627 bp, 47 predicted proteins | sample SpaLakP09_SKY_50_FD_134517 | JGI IMG/M metagenome (GOLD analysis project Ga0187844, IMG submission 134517) | Oligotrophic lake water microbial communities from Sparkling Lake, Wisconsin, USA - SP09_SKY_50 | ecosystem: Environmental > Aquatic > Freshwater > Lake | place: USA: Sparkling Lake...
GAACTGGCCACCTTTGTCCGCCTGGCCCAGCTGACCGGCTTCGGCCTGCGCATGGCCGAAATGAGCCGCGAAAACGAACAGCTGCTTGGCCGCCTGACCCACATGGCCACGACCGACGCGCTGACCTGCGTGGCCAACCGGCGCCATGGCGAATACCTGCTCGAACTCGAAGTGCGCCGTTCGCGCCGCTACAAGCTGCCGCTGGCGCTGATCGCATTCGACATCGACCGCTTCAAGGCCATCAACGACCGCTACGGCCATCCGGTGGGCGACGCGGCATTGCGCGTGGTGGCCGAAGTGACCCAGGCCGGCCTGCGCAACAGCGACGTGCTGGTGCGCTCGGGCGGCGAGGAATTCCTGATCATCGCGCCGCATACCAGCGCGATCGATGCGCTCAAGATGGCGGAAAAAATCCGCATGGTGATCGCCGACTCCGACATTCCGGGCTGCGACCGGCTCACCATCAGCCTGGGCGTGGCCCAGCTGTCGGACCAGGAAAGCGCCGACGCCCTGACCCTGCGCGTGGACGCGGCACTGGCCCGCGCCAAGCGCGCCGGCCGCAATTGCGTGGAGCTGGCGATGCAGTAAACCCGGGCTTGGTGGGGGCGGCCGGCCGTGTTAGGCTTGCGCTTTTCCCCGGACGACACCCTCCATGCTGCACTGGCTGAAGAACTACCGCCGTTCCCTGCTTGCCGGCGACATCAGCGCCGGTATCGTCGTCGCCATGATGATGGTCCCGCAAGGGATGGCGTATGCCCTGGTGGCGGGCCTGCCGCCCGTGGCCGGCCTGTACGCCAGCATCCTCCCGCCGCTGATCTACGCCTTGTTCGGCACCAGCATGACCCAGTCGGTCGGCCCCATGGCCATCACCTCGCTGATGACCGCCGCGGCCCTGGCGCCGCTGGCCGTCGCCGGTTCCGGCCTGTATTCGGTGCTGGCCGCGCAGCTGGCGCTGATGTCGGGCGTGGTGCTGCTGCTGTGCGGGCTGCTGCGCATCGGCTTCCTGGCCAATTTCTTTTCCCGTCCCGTCATGAGCGGCTTCACCATTGGCGCCGCGCTGCTGATCGCGCATGGCCAGCTGGCGCCGCTGCTGGGCGGCGGCATCACGCAGCCGCACCTGCCCAGCGCCGCGCTGGGGCTCGGTACGCTGGCCTTCCTGCTGCTGGCCCGGACTTTCCTGGCGCCCCTGCTGCGGCGCCTGGGCCTGGGCGCGGCCACGGCCGACATCGGCGCCCGCCTGGCCCCCATGGCGGCGGTGGTCGGGGCCACCATCCTGGTGGTGGCGCTCGGGCTGCAGCCGGCCGGCGTGCAGCTGACCGGCGCCGTGCCTTCCGGCCTGCCGGTGCTGAACCTGGCCACCTCGGTCAACCACTGGCGCGTGCTGGTGCAGCCGGCGCTCCTGATCGGCTTCATGATTTTCCTGATCAGCATGTCGGCGGCGCAGGCGCTGGCCCAGAAGCGCCAGGAAAAACTGCATAGCAATTTCGAACTGATCGGCCTGGGCGCGGCCAATATCGGCAGTGCGCTCAGTTTCGCGTTTCCCGTCACCGGCAGCATTTCGCGCTCGGCGGTCAATTTTTCGGCGGGCGCCAATACGCCGCTGGCCAGCATCATCACCGCGCTGCTGCTGGCCGTGGCGCTGGTCGGGCCCACCGGCTGGCTGGCCCTGATGCCGCTGCCGGCGCTGGCCGCCACCATCATCGTGGCGGTGCTGGGCATGCTTGAACTGACCACCCTGCGCACGGCCTGGCGCTACGATCGCAGCGACGCGGTGGCCCTGGTGGCTACCACCGTCGGGGTGCTGGTGCTGGGCATCGAAGCCGGTGTCATTGTCGGCGTCATGATCTCGATGGCGAACCTGATCTGGCGCGCCAGCCGCCCGCACATCGCGGTGCTGGGGCGCATCGCCGGCTCCGAACACTTCCGCAATGTCGACCGCTATCCGGCCGAAACCATGCCCCACGTGCTGATGCTGCGCATCGACGCCAATCTGTTTTTCGGGAACGTGGAAGCGGTCAATGCCCGCATCGAGGACGAACTGAAGGCGCATCCGGCGGCGCGCCACCTGGTGCTGGTGATGACGGCGGTGAGCGAGATCGATACTTCGGCCCTGTTCGCGCTGCTGGAACTGAACCAGGCCCTGAAACAACGTGGCATCGGGCTGCACCTGGCCGAAGTGAAGGGGCCGGTCATGGACCGACTGAAGCAAAGCTCCCTTGCCGATACCCTGAACGGGGCCATTTTCCTCAGCGCGCTCAAAGCGAGCGAAACCTTGTCGGGCGCGGACGTCGATCCGCACGCCGGCCTGTAAGCTTCAGGCCTGCAGGGAGCGGTCGTGGCGTGCCTGCAAGCGCTGCGGCGCGGTCAGCTCGTCGGAAAAAACATATTCCCCTTGCCCTTGCGCTTGGCCTCGTACATGGCGGCGTCGGCCTGCGACAGCAGGTATGACGGCGCCACCGCCAGCCCGGCGTGCTTGGCGATCCCGATGGTCATGTCTACCGACAGGTCCACCCCGTTCAGGTGGATCGGCAAGCGCACCGCGGCCAGGCACTGGCGCGCCACCAGTTCGGCGGCCTTGTGCCCATCTTTCAGGTCGGCCAGCAGGATCACGAATTCGTCGCCGCCCAGGCGCGCCACGGTGTCGGAACGGCGCCGCGCGCGCGTCAGGCGATCGGCGATTTCGCACAGGACCGCGTCGCCGGTCTGGTGCCCATGCGCGTCGTTGATTTCCTTGAAACCGTCCAGGTCGCAGAACAGCAGCGCCATGTGCGAACCATGCCGTTCGCTGCGCGCCAGGTCCTGGTGCATGCGGTCTTCCAGCATGGCGCGGTTGCACAGTCCCGTCAGCGGATCGTGGTGCGCCATGAACTTGAGCTTTTCGTCGCTGGCCATGCGCGCCGTTTCCTCGACCTTGAGACGTTCGACCAGCACATTGAAGCCTTGCACCAGGTCGCCCACTTCGTCGTTGCGCGCCAGCGGCAATACCTTCAGCTCTTCCGCGCCGTCCGCCATCAGGCGCATGGCGCGCGCCGCATCGGTGAGCGGCTTGAGGATGCGCGACAGGCCGAAAAACAGCACCAGCAGCACGAAGCCCAAGGCCACTGCGCTGGCCCGCCACACGAAGGAACGCACGCCTTCGACCGGCTTGAAGGCTTCCTCGGTCGGCATGCGGGCCACCAGCAGCCAGCCGAAGCGGGGCAGGGGGGCCAGGGTCCACAGTTCGTCGGCGCCGTCCGCGCCCTCCACGATGCCGCCCTGGCCATGGCCCTCGGCCGCCTGTTCCAGCTTGCGGATGGCGGCCAGCGGCGCCGGCTTGAGGACCAGGTTCGGGTCGCTGGCGTGGACGATCAGCTGGTCCGCAACCGATACCATGAGGAAGTTGCCCGTCGCGCCCAGGCGCGAATCGTTGATGCCGTCCAGGAAACCGGGCTTGTTGAGAAACCCGATCCCGACCAGCATCGCGACCGACACCCCGCTCGCGTCGCGCACCGGGGCCGTGAACAGGATGCCCGGTTCGCCGCTTTGCAGCACCGGCGCGGGCGTGCTCATGCCCGCCTTCTTGTTGCGCAGCGCCGCCTGCAGCCAGGGCGAACGGTGAAAGTCGAACTGGCGGCGGCCGGGCAGGGCAGGGTATTCGGCCAGCAGGGTGAAATTGTCGAGCCCGACGACGAACATGCCGCCATTGAAGGAAGGATTGGCGCGCTGGTGCTCGGCTATCCAGGCTTGCAGCTTCGGCTGCCGGGATACCAGTTCGGGCGGGAGGTCGCTGGCAAACTGCCCCACCAGGTCCAGGCGCCGGACCAGCGAGTGTTCAACGTCGAGGGCGATGTAGCGGGCGATGGATGCGTGCTGGGCCACCACCAGTTCCGACACCTGGGACTGGAACTGGGGCAGGACCACCAGCTGGCGCAACAGCGTGGCGACGCAGCCGACCGCAATGCCCAGCGCAATAAAACGGAACTTGATTCCCTGCAAACTGGTCTTCAATGCGCGCCGCCGTTTTATCCACTCAGACAATAACAAAATATTATCATGGATCGCACGCTCACATCTTGCGGAACCGGTCCACGTAATTACGGCTGACGGTCAGCTGTTCCGGACGGCCCTTGAGCCTGAGCTGCAGGCGTCCGCGAAAATCGGTGTGGGTGCCGGCCACATGGCGCGCGGCGACGATGATGCCGCGGTGGATCTGCCAGAACTGCGCCTCGTCGAGCTGTTCGCGCAATCTGGACAGCGGCGTGCGGATCAGGCATTGCTCGTCCTGCAGGTAGACGATGGTGTGCTTGTCGTCGCTCTGGAAGTAGAGGATCTCGTCGACCGCGATCAGGCGCGTTTCATCGCCCTGGGCGGCGCGCACCCATTGCAGCGCTTCGGGCGCGGGGGCGGGCGCGGCCAGTTGCATGATCAGGGAGCGCAGGGTCTCGGCCGGCAGCGCGGCGGGCGCCTGGGCGAGCGCTTCCCGGGCCCGGGCCACGGTTTTCGCCAGGCGCTCCTGGGTGACCGGCTTGAGCACGTAGTCGACCGCGGCATGCTCGAAGGCGTCCACCGCGTACTGCTGGTGGGCCGTGATGAACACGATGTGCGGCGGCGCCACGCCGGCTGCCAGCCGTTCGGCCACGCCCAGGCCGGACAGGCCGGGCATGCGGATATCGAGGAACACCAGGTCGGGCGCGTGCTCGTCGATCTGGCGCAGGGCGTCGATGCCGTTGGCGGCGCGCGCCACGATGCGCAGTTCGGGCCAGGCAAGCGCCAGCTGCGCCTGCAGGTAGTCCAGCAGGTGCGGTTCGTCGTCGGCGATCAGGGCGCGGGGAGGGTTGATGGCGGCGTCGCTTTCAAGGGCAGCATCAGGCGCACCGTCATGCCGCAGGGTTGGTTCTCGATCAATTGTACCTGAGCCTCGCTGCCATACAGGCTGCGCAGGCGCGCGCGGATATTGCCCAGTCCAAGGCCGCCGCCCGGCCGCGGCGCGTCGCCCGTGAGGCCGGCCCCGGTGTCGCTCACTTCCACGGCGAGCAACTCGCCCTGGCGCTGCGCGCGCACGGTTATCAGGCCGCCTTCGATCTTCGGCTCCAGGCCATGGGTCACGGCGTTTTCCACGATGGGTTGCAGCAGCATGGGCGCGATCGGGGTGTCGCGGCAATCGGCGCCGATATCGATGCGGTAGCGCAGGCGCGCACCCATGCGCACCGACAGCACGTCGAGATAGGCCGAAATCAGGTCGGCTTCGGCGCCCAGCGTGGATTGTTCGGCGCGGCTGGCGGCCAGGCTGGCGCGCAGGAAGTCGATGAAGCGTTCGAGCATGTGGCGCGCCTGCGCCGGGTCGGTGTCGATCAGGCCGACCACATTGGCCAGGGTGTTGTACAGGAAGTGGGGTTCGATCTGGGCTTGCAGGGCGCGCAGGCGCGCTTCGGCCAGCAACTGGGCGGCGCTGGCGATCTGTTCGCTCTGGCGCGCGGCCAGGGTGTCGGCCGCCAGGCGGCGTTCGCCGGCGCCCATGACCACCACCATGAAGGCGGCCATGAACAGGGCGAATGGCAGCAGCGGCGCCAGGGCTGTCAGGCGCGACGTGAAGCGCAGCGGATTGGCGCCGCGCAGCAGCGAGTCGCCCAGCGCGATGCCGACGACCACGCACAGCCCGACCACCGCCAGGTAATAGGCGATGCGCAGCAGGCCGCGCGCGTTGATGGGCCAGCCGCGCAGCAGCCAGTTGCACAGCACCAGCACCGCGTGGATCAAATAGCCCACTATGTTCGAAATGATCAGGTTCGGGATGAAAAAATCCATGAAGCTGCGCTGGCCGCTGAACAAGATGGCCGCCGCGGCCAGGAACAGCGCAATGAGCGCGTTCCAGATGCCGGTGTAGAGCACATCGCGCCAGACCGAGCTTGGCCACCTGCGGAACAGGGGAATCATGTCCAGCGGGTGCGACGAAGTCCGGGTGGCGGTGCTTGAATTCACGCGATGCTTTCAAAAATATCGCCGTCATCCCCGCGCAGGCGGGGATCCATAGCACCTCTGATAAAAGGCGGCATGGATTCCCGCCTGCGCGGGAATGACGTCAGGTGGTGAGGAAGTTACCATGGAAGCAGTGCGGCGTGCGATAGCCCAGCCTTGCCATGGCCAGCGGCCCGGCGCTGACATGGGCGGCATCGAACACCGTCATCACGGTCTGGGCCCGTTTCGTGTCCTGCACCACGCCGACCAGGTAACCGTCGGTTTCCGAGCGGGCATGGGCGCGCGGGACCATGACATGCTCTTCCACCTGCCAGCCGTCGCCGAAGCGGAAGCTGTCGTTTTTGCCTGTATTCATGTCGATCACATTGACCGTGTCCAGGATGGCGTCGGGATTGCGCGGCGAGCGGCTCAGCAGTGCCAGCTTGCGATAGCGCTGCGACACCACCTGCGGCATCACGCGCGGGAATTCGCTGCCCGACAGCAGGCGCGCCACCTTGGCCGTGCCCGTGCTGTAGTCGAGCGTGACCTGGGCCGCGAAGCTGCGCTCGATCGGATCGTTGCTGCGTACGCCCTGCATCAGCAAGCCCACTTCGCCCAGCGCATCGCCCGTGTGCAGCACCACGTCGAAACGGGTGGTGGCGCCGTCGTCGTAGGCGTTCCCGAAGTGGAACACCATCTGCGGCGGCATCTCGAAAATCTTGCGCACCTGCAGGTCGGACTTGGACACCACGACCACCCGCAGGCCGCGCCTTTCGCCGGCCCACTGGTGGCGCTCGGCGAAGCTCTTGTTCTCGTCGCGGATCATGTCGTACGGCGGGATCATGAAAATCAGGTGCTGGGCGCTGACCACGAAGTCGTGCACCATTGCCATCTGCGGCATGTCGATCACGCCGGTCGAGACCAGCTTGCCGGACGGGTTGATGCGGTAGACCACCAGCTTGTCGCTGCCGGGCAAGGCGCCAAAATTCCACATGCTGCCGTCCGGGTCTATCTTCGGGTGGGCCGAGAAGGGCATGGACTTGAGGTCGTCGCTCCAGGTCTTGATGCCGACCGTGTCGAGCGTGACGGGGGCGACCTCGTAGGCCGAGCCGCCTTCCCACAGTGCGTATACGCGGCCGTTGAAAGGCAGCAGGTTGGTGTTGGCGGCATTGATATGGTCATTGCTCTTGGCGCCGCGGCGCGTCACCTGGGTGCCGAAAGCGGGGTAGAGGAACTGGCCGGCGGCCGTTTCTTCGGTAAATTTCTGGGTCTGGACAAACTTGCCCCGGTGGCTGACCTTGCCGCCGCCGATCTGCCAGCGCTGGGCATAGCCGTCGCCGTCGAACCAGTGGTGGTAGCGTTCGCCGCCAAGCTCGAAGCGGCCCGGACCGTTACGGTAGAACACGCCGTTCAAGTCCTTGGGCATGCGCCCCTTGATAAGCGCCTGGCCCGCGCTCTCGCCCACGGTATCGGCAAACACCACCAGCTTCGGATCGCGTTTGAGCGCCGCCTGGAAACGTTTGTAGGTCTCGGCGTCGGCCAGGGCGTTGCCCGAGGCCAGGCCCAGCGCACCGAGGCTGATACTGGAAGTGATGAATTTGCGGCGGTCCATGGCGCTCTCCGGGGAAGATGGAATTATTTCAGGCTGACGCGGGCGGTGGTGCCGGCGGCGGCGACCGTGATCTTGGCGCTGGCGTAGTTGGGGGGACCCATCTTGCCCATGGCGTTATTGCTGAAAGCATAGTCTTCGGTCGGGATGCCGATGATGTTCTTGTCCATTTTGCCATTCGCATTGGCATCGTGGTAGACGGCGAAAGCATATTCGCCCTCCGGCAAGTCCTTGATGACGACCGTGCTGCCCGGGGTGGCCGCTGCCGTGCCATTGGTCTTGGCCGGCTGCTTGAGGAAGCTGCCTTCCGAATTGTAGACGGCGACCAGCACATTGCCGCTGGTCGACTTGACGTCGTCGATGTGGATGGTCAGGTCGGCGGCGTGGGCCAGGTTCAGGGACAGCAGGGTGGCGGCGGCAAAAGCGGTTTTCATCAGTGCATTCATGGTGTTCTCCAGTGGGGTTTGTGTTGCGATGGGTGAACTGTAAAGAAAACCGGAAGGGGGCAGTGGGCAGTGCGACGAAACGCGGAAAAATGGCGCGAAGCGCAGTCGCGCAGCGCGAAACGCATTTCGCGCCGTCGCCTTTGATGAGGTCAATTGCAATTCTGATAAAATTTCTCCATTAACCTGGAGAAGCCGTGGGAATTTTCGATCTGTTTCAAAAAACACCATCGCCCGACAAATTCGGGAAAATCATGAGCAAGGCCATTGCTGACAGCGGCAACAGCGAGCCGGTTCGCTACGATGCGGATGAGTTTTGCCTCAATATCGGTGACAGCCGGGTGCTGAATCTGCACAACGCCTACCGCGACTATTGCGCCGCGCCGCGCGGCGAGCGCGCCCAGGTCCTGGAAAAATACCTGCATGCTACGCGGCCGGCGGAGCTCCCGGCCACCTTCGCGGCCTCGCGCGCCAAGCTGTTGCCTATCTTGCGCAGCCGGGGCCTGGCCGAATTCATGGCGCTGAGCGGCGAACCCGGCAAGATCGGCGCGTCCGCGCTGGCCAGTGCGCCGTTCAGCGCCGATACCCTGGTCATGTTGGCCTATGACACCGAACATGCCATCCAGACCCTTGCCGACAGCACGCTGACCGACTGGGGCGTCAGCTTCGACGAGGCACTTGCCGCGGCGGTCGAGAACCTGCGCGATATCACTGTGTCCCGATTCGAGCAATTTGTTCCAGGGTTATTCGTCAGCGCCTGGGACGACGCCTATGACGTCTCGCGCGCCCTGTTTCCCGACGTGCTATACCAGCTCGGCCTTGGCGGCGACCCTGTTTTCATGCTGCCTAACCGGGGCCGGCTGCTGGTGGCATCGTCCAATGACAAGGGGGGCCTGATGGCCATGCTGGCGCTGGCCGAAAAGGTGGTGGAGGACGAGGGCCGCCCGGTGTCCGCGCTAATGTACCGCTACAAGGACGGCAAGCCGGTGGCCTACCAGGCTGCCGATCCCGATGTGCTGGCGCGGCTGTCGTCGCTGCGCCGGACTTTCTTGTCGGAAGACTACGCGAGCCAGAAACAACTGCTCGAAAAAATTCATGAGAATGAGGCGATCGATATATTCATCGCGACTTACCAATTGGTAAGGAGGGTCGATTCCGGGACGGTCTTCAGCTTTGGCACATGGAAAGAGGGCGTCGATACCTTGCTGCCTGAAACCGACCTGGTCGCGCTGGGGAACGAGGCTGGCGACACCAAGTTCGTGACCTGGGAAAACCTGCAGCCTGTTGTCGATGCACTGGAAAAGGTGCCGGACCGCTATCCGGTGCGCTACCGGGCCGACCGTTTCCCGGCCAAAGAAACTATCGATTCGCTACCTGCCGTCGAAATGTAGGATAATTCTGTCCATGAACGATACTACGACACTCCCCCCATTGCCCGACCGCCTGTCGATCGACCCGCGCAGCCCTTTCCACGTCGCTGCCGTGTTCGAACACGAAGTCGGAATCAAATTCAACGATAAAGAACGCATGAACGTCGAGGAATACTGCATCAGCGAAGGCTGGATCAAGGTCCCGGCCGGAAAAACGCTTGATCGCAAAGGTAACCCGATGCTGATCAAGCTGAAAGGCAAGGTCGAAGCGTTTTACAAGTAAGGCTATCGCACTTTTGCGATAGAGGCCTCCATTGATTTAACCAGCGCGATCACTTCGCGGCAGGCGAGGTGAACGACTGTTTCCGCCCGCGCCTGTCCGACCCCGGCCTGCCGCTTTGCCAGCACTGATAGAATAGGCCACAACGACTTTTGTGGAGAAAACCATGTCCGGCTACAGCGTCAACATCGAAGCGAAAACACTCGAGGGTAACAATTTCCGCGAAGTGCTCTACACCACCGCGCGCAGCCAGCTGGTCATCATGACCTTGCAGGCGGGCGAGGAAATCGGCATGGAGCACCACACCGGGCACGACCAGTTCATCCGCGTGGAAGCGGGCGTCGGCATCGCCATCCTGGACGGCGAAGAACACGCCCTGTCCGATGGCGTCGCCGTCGTGATCCCTGCCGGCACCGAACATAACGTCATCAACACCTCCGCCACCGAGCCGATGCGCCTGTACACCCTGTACACGCCGCCCGAACATCCGGACGGCATCATTCACGCCACCAAGGCCGAAGCCGACGACTACGAAATGCACCACGGGCATTGAGCGTGGACGATTTTCTCGAAGTCTATGACGGCGCGCTGTCGGCGGCCCAGTGCGCGCAGCTGATCGCGCGCTTCGATGCCAGCGACAAGGTGGTGCGCGGCAAGACCGGCCAGGGCGTCGATACCGCCAAGAAGGATAGCTACGACCTGACCATCAGCCAGCATCCGGACTGGAACGATGCCTCGAACATGCTGATGGGCGCCGTGCAGCATCACCTGCAAGCCTATATGGACAAGTACCGCATGCTGCTGGTAGGCGCCATGTCGCCGCGCGTGGTGCACCCGGCCAGTGGCGAAGCGGTGCAGCTGTCGATCGACAATTTCGACGAATGCGGCAAGCCCCATATCGGCGAATTGATGCGCACCATGTACCGCGCCGGCCAGCTCAATGTGCAGAAATACCTGCAGGCCAGCGGCGGTTACCACCACTGGCATTCCGAGATCTATCCACAGAACGCCAGCTGCGAAAGCCTGCACCGCGCGCTGCTGTTCCAGTTCTACCTGAACGACGTGGCCGACGGCGGCGAGACCGAATTCTTTTACCAGCGGCGCAAGGTGGAGGCGCGCCAGGGCCGGCTGATCATCGCCCCGGCCGGCTTTACGCATACCCACAAGGGCCATGTGGCGCGCAGCGGCGACAAATACATCGTCACTTCCTGGATCCTGTTCCAGCGGGCCGAAGCCCTGTACGATGCGAATGCCTGAGACTTTGTTTGGATGGTGTGGCGTCTTTACAATGCCCGCCGAAAACATATTCCCATGGCATTGACCCGCCGCTGTCGCGGTAGGATCATGGGGTAAAGAAAACAAGGGACGCACATGATCCGACCACCTGGCCTTGCGTTGACGGTACTTGCCGCCGCGCTGGCGTTGCCCGGGACGGCGAGTGCCCTGGAAACCAAGGTGACGGGCCGCCTCAGTTTTGGCGCCGCCTTCCGCACCGAAGCGCCCGACCCGGCCATGCTGGTTTCCTACAATGCCGCCGCCATCGGCCTGGTGGGCATGGCCAGCGCCGGCCAGAATACCGACGACGCCAACCTCAATTTCCGGCGCGGCGACGCCACCACGCGCGCGCTGCGCGGCTACCTGGACGTCGGCGCCAAAGAAGGCGCCTTCAGCGCGCTGCTGAGGGTCAAGGCCTGGCACGATTTCGCGCTCAGCGACCATGCCAGGACCTGGGGCAACAACCCCGGTAATTATGCAGCCGGCCAGCCGCTCAGCGACGCGGGCGGCGCGCGCCTGTCGCGTTTTTCCGGTGTGGCCATGGCCGACGCCTGGGTCCAGCACAGCATGGCCTTCGGCAGCGCAAAATTGCTGGGGCGGCTGGGCCAGCAATCGCTGGCCTGGGGCGAGCGGGCGGGCTTCGCGGGCGGCCTGGCGGCGATCAATGCCGTCGATGCGCCTGCAGTGCGGCGCGCCGGCGCCGTGCCGCCGGAACTGCGCGTGCCGGCGCCCATGCTGTTCGCGCGCCTGGACCTGAGCCCGGCCGTCGGCCTGGAAGGCTTTTACCAGTTCAGCTTTCGGCCGTCGGCCCAGGACATGTGCGGCACCTTTTGGGCGAGCACCGACTACCTGACCCAGGGCTGCGACCGCGCCTTCGCCGGACCGCCTGCCGTCAGCGACCGCCAGCGCCTCGCTTCCGGCTCCTTCGTCAAGCGCAGCGCCAATCCCACCGATAACGACGTCGCGCAGTACGGCGCAGCGCTGACGTTCAAGTCCGCCATGCTCGCTTCCGAATTCGGCATCTACGCGGCGCGCTATACCAACCGCGGCCTCTTGCCCGGTTTGCGCAAATCGTCGCGGGTGGGCGGCGCGGCGCTCATCCCGGGCGACCCGGGGGGCCTGAACCTGAGCTACTTTACCGAATACCCGAACGACCTGAAGATGCTTGCCCTCACCGCCACCCACAAGCGCGGCAAAGGCATGCTGTTCGGCGAACTGGCCTACCGCGCCGGCCAGCCCGTGCAGCTGCCTCCGGGCGACGTGCTGCCTGCTTTCCTCAGTCCGGTGGCGCCGTCGCTGCTGCGGGCCGACGCCAATGCGGTGGCGCCGGGCGGCGTCTTCCATGCCTACGACCGGCTGAACACGGTGCAGCTGCAAGTCGGGCTGCAGAACGACTGGGGCAAGGCGGGGCCGTTCGCGCTCTCGTCCGTGGTCGAAGCGATCGGCAAGCATGCCATGTCCTTGCCCGATCCTGCGCTGCGCCGCTACGGACGGCCCGACCAGTTCGGGGGCGGGCCGGTCAACGGCGTGTGCACGGTGACGACCACCAATGCGGCGCGCCAGTGCAGCCTTGACGGCTATGTGTCGCCCAGCGCCTATGCCTGGCGCCTGCGGCTCGATGCGCGCGTGATCGACGTCCTGCCGGCGCTGAACGCCACCGTCACGGCCATGCTGGTTCATGACGTCAAGGGCTGGTCCCACGATTTCCTGATCAACGAAGGGCGCAAGACCGCCAACCTGGCGCTGCGCCTCGAATACCGCCAGCGCTACCTGGCCGAAGTGGTGTATGCCCCGGTCTGGGGTGGGGTGTACAACCACCAGGCCGACCGCGACCTGGTCTCCCTCGCCGCGGGCATCCGTTTCTGACGCCGTCGCACCGGCATGGTGCGCATGGGCGGAATTGGTGCATGCAAATGGACGCGCAGCGCACCTTTGGCTGGCACGCATCCTGCTAACGAACAGGAATGCCCGACACTCTACCCACGTCATTCCCGCGCAGGCGGGAATCCATAGCACCTCTAATCTCAGGTGCTATGGATCCCCGCCGAGTGCCGCCTTGGCGCGGGGATGACGGGTGGGCGGCTAGTCTTCGTTTGCGTTTTGAGGATGACGCGGGCACCACGCGCCTGGTCGAACGGTCGCACAGCGGGCCATTGCGGGTCCAGAAGCCGCTCTATCCCGAAGGCGCGCGCATCTGCCACGCCATCATGATCCACCCGCCCGGCGGCATTGTCGGCGGCGACCGGCTGGCCATCGATGCGATCGCCGGTCCGTCCGCCCACGCCTTTCTTACTTCGCCGGGCGCGGCCAAGTGGTACCGCGCCAACGGCAAGATATCGGTCCAGGAAGTGCGTATCGATGCCGCCGAAGGGGCTGTGGTGGAATGGATGCCGCAGGAGACCATTTTTTTTAACGACGCCCAGGTGCGCATGGAACACAGCGTGACCCTGGCCGCTGGCGCCAGCTATATCGGCTGCGAGATCCTGTGCTTCGGGCGCAGCGCCTCGGGCGAACGTTTCGAGAGCGGCAGCATTGCCCAGCGCACGCAGATCCGGCAAGGCGGCAAGCTGCTGTGGTGGGAGCAGGGCAGGCTGGCCGGCGGCAGCGCCGCCATGGGCAGCGTGCAGGGACTGGGCGGCGCCAGCGTCTGCGCCACCCTGATCGGCGTGGGAACGCCGCTGCCGGGCGCGCTGCTGGCCGGGATGCGCACCATCGATCCGGCGCTGGCCGTCACCCAGGTCAAGTCGGTCTTCGTGGCGCGCTACCTGTGCGGCGACAGCGAGACCGCGCGCGCTGTCATGACGCGCGCATGGCAGGCGCTGCGCCCGCACCTGCTTGGCGTTGCCGCGCCAGTGCCACGCATCTGGAATACCTGACACGGACAAGGACATGGACCTGACACCACGCGAAAAAGACAAGCTGCTCATTTTTACTGCCGGCCTGCTGGCCGAACGCCGGCTGGCGCGCGGCCTCAAACTGAACTATCCCGAGGCGGTGGCGCTGATCAGCGCCGCCATCATGGAGGGCGCGCGCGACGGCAAGAGCGTGGCCCAGCTGATGTCGGACGGCGCGCGGATCCTTAGCCGCGCCGACGTCATGGACGGCATCGCCGAGATGATCCCCGACATCCAGGTCGAAGCCACTTTTCCCGATGGCAGCAAGCTTGTAACCGTGCACAACCCCATACCATGATCCCAGGCGAATACCTGCTCGACGAGGGCGACATCGACATCAACACGGGCCGCCATACAGTGACCGTGGTGGTGGCCAACAGCGGCGACCGTCCCATCCAGGTCGGTTCGCACTTCCATTTTTTCGAAGTCAACACCGCGCTGCAATTCGGGCGCAGTGCGGCCCTTGGCATGCGCCTTAATATCGCTGCCGGCACCGCCGTGCGTTTCGAGCCGGGACAGCAGCGCACCGTGGAACTGGTGGCGCTGGCGGGCGACAGGCGCGTGTTCGGCTTCAATGGGCTCGTCATGGGCGACTTGCCGCCGCAGGGAGAGCACTGACATGCCAAGCATCACACGCCGCGCCTACGCCGAAATGTACGGTCCCACCACGGGCGACCGCATCCGCCTGGCGGACACGGAGCTGTTCATCGAAATCGAGCGCGACTTCGCCATCTACGGCGAAGAGGTCAAATTCGGCGGCGGCAAAGTGATCCGCGACGGCATGGGGCAGTCGCAGCGCGTGGCCGCCGCCGTCATGGACACGGTCATCACGAACGCCGTCATTGTCGACCACTGGGGTATCGTCAAGGCCGACATCGGCCTGAAGAACGGGCTGATCGCCGCCATCGGCAAGGCCGGCAACCCGGACATCCAGCCCGGCGTGACCATGGCCATCGGCGGCGCCACCGAAATCATCGCCGGCGAAGGCATGATCGTCACCGCCGGCGGAGTCGATACCCATATCCACTTCATCTGCCCGCAGCAGATCGAGGAAGCGCTCATGAGCGGCGTGACCACCATGCTGGGCGGCGGAACGGGGCCTGCGGTCGGCACGGCCGCCACCACCTGCACGCCCGGACCGTGGCATATCCATGCCATGCTGGCCGCGGCCGATGCCTTCCCAATGAACCTGGGCTTCATGGGCAAGGGGAACGTCAGCCTGCCCGAGCCGCTGGAAGAACAGGTGCGCGCCGGCGCCATCGGCCTCAAGTTGCACGAGGACTGGGGCAGCACGCCGGCCGCGATCGACAACTGCCTGTCGGTGGCCGACCGCATGGATATCCAGGTGGCCCTGCATTCCGATACCCTGAACGAAGGCGGCTTCCTGGAAACCACGCTGGCCGCGTTCAAGGACCGCACCATCCACACCTTCCATACCGAAGGCGCGGGCGGCGGCCACGCGCCTGACATCATTGCCGCAGTAGGGCAGGGCAATGTGCTGCCGTCGTCCACCAATCCCACCCGCCCGTTCACCGTCAATACGCTCGACGAACACCTGGACATGCTGATGGTGTGCCACCACCTGGACCCGGCCATCGCCGAAGACGTGGCCTTTGCCGAATCGCGCATCCGGCGCGAGACCATCGCGGCCGAAGACATCCTGCACGATATCGGCGCCATTTCCATGATGTCGTCCGATTCCCAGGCCATGGGCCGGGTGGGCGAAGTGATCATGCGCACCTGGCAGACGGCGCACAAGATGAAGGTGCAGCGCGGCGCGCTGGCGCCCGATACGGCGCGCAGCGACAACTTCCGCGTCAAGCGCTATATCGCCAAGTACACCATCAACCCGGCCATCACCCATGGCGTGTCGCACGTGGTCGGCTCGCTCGAAGTGGGCAAGATCGCCGATATCGTGCTGTGGAAGCCGGCCTTTTTCGGCGTCAAACCGTCCATGATTCTCAAGGGCGGCATGATCGCCGCCGCGCAGATGGGCGACCCGAACGCCTCGATCCCGACCCCGCAGCCGGTGCATTACCGGATGATGTTCGGCGCCTTTGGCGGCGGACTGAAAAAGTCGTTCACCTTCGTGTCGCAGGCGGCGTACGACGACGGCATCGCGGCCCGCCTTGGCCTGGCCAAGACGGTGATCCCGGTGCGCGCCATGCGCCACCTGCGCAAGAGCGACATGGTCCACAACGGCGCCACGCCGCATATGGAAGTCGATCCCGAAACCTATGAAGTGCGCGCCGACGGCCAGTTGCTGGTCTGCGAGGCGGCCGCCGTGCTGCCCATGGCGCAGCGCTATTTCCTGTTCTGAGGAGCCGGTCCTGATTACCCTGCACACCAAACTCGAACACGCCGCCCGGGTCGACGGCCAGCTGGTGCTGCCCTACGACCAGCGCGAAAAATGCCGCTTGCGCGCGCATCTCGCTTCCGGCGAGGAAGTGGCGGTCTACACCGTGCGCGGCACGGTGCTGCGCGACGGCGACCTGCTCACCGGCGAAGACAGGCGCGTGATCCGGGTGGTGGCCGCGTGCGAGAGCGTGTACATGGTCCACTGCGCCACGCCGCTCATCCTCACGCGCTGCGCCTACCACCTGGGCAACCGGCACGCCCAGGTCGAGATCGGCGACGGCTTCCTGCGGATCCGGGTCGACCCCGTCCTCAAGCTCATGCTCGAAGGCCTGGGAGCGCGGGTGGAACTGGTCGACGCCGCCTTCGAACCGGAATCGGGCGCCTACGGGGGCCACGCGTGAACGCGAGCGCCTTGCTGCACCTGCTGCAGTTTGCCAGCCCGGCCTTGCCGATCGGCGGCTACAGCTATTCGCAGGGCCTGGAAGCGGCGCTCGATGCCGGAATCGTGCATGACGCCGCCAGCGCCCGCACGTGGATCGCCGGCTGCCTGCACGAGGTGATGGCGCAGTGGGATGCGCCGCTGTTCTGGCGCCTGCTCAAAGCCTTCGAAACGGGCGACAGCGCCTCGGTGGACCTGTGGAGCGAACGCTTCCTGGCGTCGCGCGACAGCGCCGAATTCCGGGCCGAGACGGTCCAGATGGGCTATTCGCTGGGCCGCCTGCTGGCCGAACTAGGCATTGCCGACGTGGCCGGCGAAGCGGGCCTGCCGACGGCCTTCGCGCGCGCCGTCGACGCGCTGGGCATCCCGCACGAAGAAGCGCTGCTGGCCATGCTGTTTTCGTGGGCCGAGAACCAGGTGCTGGTGTGCGTGAAGTCGGTGCCGCTGGGGCAGGTGGCCGGGCAGCGCATGCTGCTGTCGCTGCGGCCGGACATCGAACAGGCGGCGCGCCACGCGATGGCACTGGAGGACGACGCGATGTCGAACTGGTCACCCGGCTTATCCATCCTGTCGATGCGGCACGAAGCGCAGCACGGCAGGCTTTATCGTTCGTGAAGAGAGAAACGGCATGACATCAAATCCCCTGAGGGTAGGCATAGGCGGCCCGGTTGGTTCGGGCAAGACGGCGCTGTGCGAACGGCTGTGCATCGGCATGCGCGAGCACTACGACATGGCCGTCATCACCAACGACATCTACACGCGCGAAGACATGGAGATCCTGCTGCGCGCCAAGGCCCTGGCGCCGGAACGGCTGATGGGCGTGGAAACGGGCGGCTGTCCGCACACGGCGATCCGCGAGGATGCATCGATCAACCTGGAGGCGATCGCGCGCATGCATGCCGAGTTTCCGGACCTGGAACTGATCCTGATCGAATCGGGCGGCGACAACCTGGCGGCCACCTTCAGCCCGGAGCTGTCGGACCTGACCCTGTACGTGATCGACGTGGCCGGCGGCGAAAAAATTCCGCGCAAGGGCGGGCCGGGTATCACGCGTTCGGACCTGCTGATCATCAACAAGACCGACCTGGCGCCGCATGTGGGCGCCGACCTGGACATCATGGCGCGCGATGCCAAGCGCCAGCGCGGGGACCGTCCGTTTGTATTCACCAATTTGCGCAGCGGGGAGGGCGTGGAGGAAGTCATGGCCTTCATCCGCAAGCAAGGTTTGCTCGACTCTTAACCATTCACCGGCCATGCCATGAAAAAAACTCTCGCACTCGCACCCATGCTGGCAGCCTTGCCAGCCTTCGCGCACGACGGAAATCACCCCTCCAGCTTTGCGGCCGGCCTGGCGCTCGGCTGCATGATCTCCGGCGCGGTCCTGCTGTTCAAGGGACGCAACGGCTTGCAGCGGGCGGCCGGCGCCGTGATCGGCGGCGCGGGCCTATGCCTGCTTGCCGGCGTCGCCTGAACGGGCCGGCGCCAGCTTGATCGGCGTGGCCAGCTCCGGGTGGTAGCCCAGATGGCCGTGGTAGACAGCCGCGATGGCAGCCATGTCGGTATCCGGATCGCCCGTCAGGTCCAGGGTGTCGACCACGCCCAGTTCCTTGCGCGGATAGTCCAGGTAGACCATCAGCAGCGGCACCTTGGCCGTCACCGCCAGGTGGTAAAAGCCGCTGCGCAGGTGCGGCGTGTAGCTGCGCGTGCCTTCCGGCGCCAGCGCGAGCCAGAACCAGTCGGAATGGTTCATGGTGTAGGCCAGGCGCCCGATGGCGCCGGTGGCCGAACGCCGTTCGGCCGGCACCCCGCCCCAGGACCGCATCATGCGCGCCCACGGCCCCTTGAACAGCGCTTCCTTGCCCAGCCAGCGGAAAGGCAGGCCGATCACCCATTTGCCGAGCAGGCCGACAATGAAATCCCAGTTCGAGGTGTGCGGGTACACGATGGCCACGCCGTGCGGCCCGGGAAGCGGCTTGAACAGCACTTTCCAGCCGAACAGCTGAAGCAGGCGTAGCGCCAGGCGTTGTCCCAGCCGGGGAAGGGAAGCTGCGTGCAGCTCATGGTTGCTCATGGTGTACTCCATCGGGTAGGCATGCTTCCGCAAACTAAAATTGCGCTGCGGAAAATCTGCGCCTGCATTCTATAGTGCGCCCATCGCGGCCGACAAGCAAAAAAACTTGCTATGATGCGCACTTTTTATCCCGGGCCGACCATGACAATCACGATTTACCATAACCAGCTATGCGGCACTTCGCGCAACACGCTGGCGCTGATCCGCGAAACCGGCGCGGAACCCGAGATCGTCGACTACCTGCGCCACCCGCCCGCGCGCGCCCAGCTGGCCGCCATGATTGCCGCCGCCGGCCTGTCCGTGCGCGATGCCATGCGCGCCAAGGAAGCGGTATTTACCGAGCTGGGACTGGCCGATCCGGCGCTGCCGGACGCCGCCCTGCTCGACGCCATGCTGGCCCACCCGGTGCTCATCAACCGCCCCTTCGTGGTGACGCCGCTCGGCAGCCGCCTGTGCCGCCCGGCGGAACTGGTCCTCGACATTCTGCCTGCCTGAATGGCTTGACAAGGCAGGGGAATGTCCGTAGTTTACCAACTGGTTAATTAACCACTGGGTGAACTATGCAGCACGACCGTCTCAGCACCACCTTCGCGGCCCTGGCCGACCCTACCCGCAGGGCGATCCTTGCCCGCCTGGCCGGGGGCGAAACCTCGGTCACCGCGCTGGCCGAACCCTTCGCCATGAGCCTGCCCGCCGTCACCAAGCACCTGAAAGTGCTGGAACGGGCCGGCCTGGTCACGCGCGGCCGGCAAGCCCAGTGGCGTCCCTGCAAGCTCGACGCGGCGCCCCTGCAGCAGGCCAGCGACTGGGTGGCGCAATACCGCCAGTTCTGGGAGCAGGGCCTGGACCGCCTGGACGCCTATCTCGCCACCATTCAATCTACGGAGCACGACCATGACCAGCAATGACATCGACTTTGTGATCACCCGCACCTTCAAGGCGCCGCGCGCGCTGGTGTTCCAGACCATGACCGAGACCGAACACCTGCAGAAATGGTGGGGCCCGCAAGGCTGCACCATCGAAGTGATCAGGCACGAGCCGCGCGCAGGCGGGGTTTTCCACTACTGCATGCACTTCGGCCCCGTGGCCGGCATGTACGGCTTGTTCGAGTACCGCGAGATCACGCCCATCGAACGCATCGTGTTTGCCAGCGGCTTTGCCGACGCCGACGGCAAGCGGATCCGCTACGCGGCCAGCCCCACCTGGCCGCTGGAAGTGGTCAATACGATCAGCCTGGCCGAAGAGGATGGCAATACCGTCATGACGCTCCATTCGACGCCGGTGGGCGCCAGCGCCATCGAGATCGCCACCTTCAAGGCCGGGCACGAATCCATGCAAGGGGGCTTTGGCGGCATGTACGACGTCTACGATGCCTACCTGGCCGGCCTGGGAAATACTGACTGATCGTTAACAAGGCGTTGGGTATTTGTCGGCACGGCATGCACACGGTAGGATTTGTGTTGACAGGAAGTAACAGAGCTAGCAAAGTAAGCATGGACTCTTACAAAGAAGGCCATGGTGAGTGTTACGCCGGTCAACCCTGCCGTTCGCGCCGTCCTGCAAAGGCTGGTGGTAGGCGTTTGCCTGCTGCTGCTGGCGTGCGCCGCCCTGGCCGCACCGACCTCGCCGCTGCGCTTCAAGCGCCTGAACAACCTGGCCACCAACGACATGTCGATCATGTCGATGCTGCAGGACCGGCGCGGCTTCGTGTGGATCGCCACCCTGAACGGCGGCTTGTACCGCTACGACGGCTACCAGTCGGTGCGCTATGTGCACGACCCGCTCGACAAGGGCAGCCTGCCGAGCGACCGCACCGGCCCCGTGTACGAGGACGGGGATGGCCGGATCTGGGTCGCCACGCGCGAAGGGCTGGCGCGCTTCAACCCTGAAGCGAACAACTTCACCACCTACGTTCCCTTGCCCGCGCCGGGCAGTCCGCGCCTGGTCAAGAACATCATTTCCGACGGCGCCAAGGGCATGTGGCTGGCCACCTGGGCCGGCCTGCAGCACTTCGATCCGGCCACCGGCAAGTTCGAACAGTACATCCATGAAGAGGGGCGCGAGGACAGCCTGTCCGGGAACAACCTCGACGCCATGGCGCTGGACCGCCACGGCGGGCTGTGGGTGGGCACCTGGCCGGCCGGCATCGACTACCTGCCGAAGGGATCGCGTTCCTTCCGCCACTTCCGCATCGATTCGCCGTCCGCGCCCAACCCCCTGATCAACATCGTCCATGCGCTGCACCTGGACCGCCAGCACCGCCTGTGGATAGGCACCGGCAGCGGCGTGTACCGCTGGAGCGAAGACATGGCCTGGAGCCAGCCGGTCCGGATTGCGTCGCCCGATACCCGCATCAACGGCTTCTATACCGACCGCAAGGGCGCGCTCTGGTCGGGCACCATGACGGCCGGGCTGCTGCGCTGGAGCGCGGGCAGCGACGAGGTGTCGGTATTCGCCTTTCGCGCATCGGACCCGTACAGCGTGCCCACGGCCAGCATCGCCTCGCTGTTGCAGGACCGGACCGGCAACCTGTGGGTGGGAACCTTCAACAGCGGCGTGAGCGTGGCCAATATGGGCAGCAGCGGCTTCGCGCGCGTGATACCGCCGTCGCTGGATGCGGAAAATCCCCTCCCCAACAACACCATCCAGACCATCGAAGGCGCGCCCGGAGGCCGGATCTGGATGGGAGGGTTGAATGGCTTCATGCTGCTCGATCCGGTCCAGGGCAAGGTGGTGCGCAACTACCGCGCCAACCCGGCGCGCCCGGGCGGCCTGAAGTCGGACACCGTCTACAGCTTCTACCAGCAGCCGGGCGGTCCGCTCTGGGTGGGGACTTCCGCCGGGCTGCACCGGCTCGACCACCCCGATGGCGACTTCAAGGTCATGCACTTCGGCGTCAAGGCGGCCGATTTCATCAACACCATCGTGCCGGGCGCGAACGGCAAGCTGTGGATCGGCACCGGCAACAGCGTCGTCCACTTCGATCCGGCGACCGGAAGGTACGCGGTGCACGACGACACGGGCGACCGCGACAACCGGCGCCTGCTGAAAGGCGCATCGAACATCCTGGAAGACCGGCTGGGGCGGGTCTGGATGGGACTGGAGTCCGGCACCGGGATGGACATGCTCGACACCCGCAGCGGAAAATTTTCGCACTTCCGGCATGACGGCGACAAACACCGGCGCCTGAGCGGCGACACCGTGTCGGCGCTGCACCTGGACGCGGACGGGCGCCTGTGGGTGGCCACGTCCAAGGGACTCAACGAAATCGTCACCGCGCCGGACGGCAAGATTTCGGTGCGCCTGCACGACGGCGGCATGGGCCAGCCCCGCATTTTCGCGGTGCGCAGCGAAGCGGGCGGCGCCCTGTGGCTTAGCACCACGTCGTCCCTGATCCGCTACGATCCGGCCACCGGCACCGCCGCCCACTATGCCGCCGGCGACGGCCTGATCGACAGCTACCGCGTCAACGCCTCGTTCGGCGACAGCGCGGGGCGCCTGTATTTTGGCGGCGCATCGGGCGCCACCGTGATTTCGCCGGACCAGGTGGCGGTCGAATCGGTGCCGCCATCGGTGGCCATCACCGACATCAGCGTGTTGAACCGGTCGCTGGCGCTGCGCCCCCATCCCGACGGCGTGGTGCTGGAAGGGACAATGTCGGCGCCGCGCGCGCTCGAGCTTTCGCCCGGGCTGCCCGTGTTCTCGATCGAATTTTCGGCCCTGCACTACACCGACCCGGCGCTGAACCGCTACGCCCACCAGCTGGTGGGCTTCGACCGCGACTGGGTCATGTCGGACGCGGCCCACCGCAGCGCCACCTACACCAACCTCAATCCGGGCACCTACCTGTTCAAGGTGAAGGCGGCCAACGACCGCGGGCTCTGGAACGAGGAAGCGGCCCTGCTGTCGATCACCATCCTGCCGCGCTTCTGGAATACCTGGTGGTTCCGCGTGGCGGCGGTGGCGCTGGCGGTCATCGTGCTGGCCATCGCCTACCGCATGCGGGTGCGCAGCCTCACGCGCAGCAAGATCATCCTGGAAGCGCTGGTGGCCGCGCGCACGGGCGAACTGGAAGACAGCAACGCCCAGCTGGCCCTCTCCAACGCCAAGCTGGCCGCCCTGTCCATGACCGACGGCCTGACCGGCATCACCAACCGGCGCGGGTTCGACGCTGCCCTGGCCGACGAATGGGCGCGCGCCATGCGCAGCGGCGAACCGGTGGCCCTGGCCATGCTCGACGTGGATCACTTCAAGATGTATAACGACCGCTATGGCCACCAGGCCGGCGACCAGTGCCTGTGCGAAGTGGCGAAGGCCATCAACGGCCATGCGCGGCGCGCCGGGGACATGGCGGCCCGCTACGGAGGCGAGGAATTCGCCCTGTTGTCGCGCCTGTGCTACGGGCCCAACGCGCTGGCGGTGGCCCAGGAAGTGTGCGCCGCGGTGGAAGCGCTGAACATCCCGCACGACGGTTCGCCCCATGGGCACGTGACGGTCAGCATCGGGGTGGCGGTGATGGTGCCCGATCCGGCATCCACGCCTGAAATGCTGGTGTGGCGGGCGGACCAGGCGCTGTACCGCGTCAAGCAGGAGGGCCGCAACAACGCCCTCCTGGCCGGCGCGGGGGACAGCTCGGGCAGCCGTCAGATTGCCGGGTAGTCGGTATAGCCTTCCGCCGTGGCGTGGTAGAAGAAGTCGCTGCGGGCCGGATTGAGCGGCGCATCGGCCAGCAGGCGGCGCGGCAGGTCCGGATTGGCGATGAACCACTTGCCGAAGGCGACGGCATCGGCGCCGCCCGACTTCACCAGCTCCTGTGCGCTTTCCTTGGTGAGCTTTTCATTGGCGATGTAAACGCCGCCGAACTGTTCTTTCAGGAGCGGTCCCAGGCTGTCGTCGGCCAGGCCTTCGCGCGCGCAGATGAAGGCGATCTTGCGCTTGCCCAGTTCGCGGGCCAGGTAGCCGAAGGTGGCGGCCGGGTCGGAATCGCCCATGTCGTGCGAATCGCGGCGCGGCGCCAGGTGCACGCCCACGCGGCCGGCGCCCCAGACATCGATGCAGGCATCGGTCACTTCGAGCATCAGGCGGGCGCGGTTTTCGACCGTGCCGCCATAGATGTCGGTGCGATGGTTGCTGCCGTCCTGGAGGAACTGGTCGAGCAGGTAGCCGTTTGCGCCATGCACCTCGACGCCGTCGAAGCCGGCCAGCTTCGCGTTTTCGGCGCCCTTGCGGTAGGCCGCCACCACGCCCGGAATCTCGTCCAGTTCCAGCGCGCGCGGCACCGGATAGTCGCGCAAGGGGCGCAGCAGGCTGACATGGCCCCTGGCCGCGATGGCGCTAGGCGCAACCGGCGCATCGCCGCCGAGCAGGTCGGGGTCGGAAATGCGGCCCACGTGCCACAGCTGCAGGAAGATGCGGCCGCCAGCTTCGTGCACGGCGTCGGTGACCAGCTTCCAGCCTTCGACCTGTTCGTCGGACCAGATGCCCGGGGTGTCGGCATAGCCCACGCCTTGCGGCGTGACGGCGGTCGCTTCGGACAGGATCAGGCCGGCGCTGGCGCGCTGGCGGTAGTACTGGGCCATCAGCGCGTTCGGCACGCGCTTGCCGCCGATGGCGCGGGCGCGGGTCAGTGGCGCCATGATGATGCGGTTTGGCAGTGCAAGGTCGCCGATGGTGATCGGATCGAATAGTGTGGTCATGGTGGAGCTCCTAAAGTCCCTGGTTCATGTGGTCGAGGAAAGCCTTGATGGTTTCCTCGTCGCGTTTGTAGAAGATCCACTGGCCAACCCGGCGTGACGTCACCAGCCCGGCGCGCTGCAGCGTCGCCAGGTGTGCCGACACGGTGGACTGCGACAGCCCGGTGCGGGCATCGATCAATCCTGCGCACACACCGATATCGAGCGGGTGCTCCTGGTGTGCGAAGTGCTCGCGGGGATCCTTCAGCCAGTGCAGGATCTCGCGGCGGACCGGGTTGGCCAAAGCCTTGTGGATGGCATCAATGTGCATGTATCGGATTTCTACGAATCTAATATCGTAATTTTACGATATAAATCAAACGCGTGCTGGACGTGGGAGTTTTTGGCGCTTCCGGCTCAGGGGAAGTGGACCAGGACCAGGGCAATGAAGGCGGGGAGCGCCTGGATGAACAGGATCTGCTTCTTGACGGTGAGGGCGCCCCAGATGCCGGCGACGGTAATGCAGCCCAGGCCATAGATCTTGAAAGTGAAGGCCACGTGCGGATCGCCATGCAGCAGGCCGATGGCCAGCGCGGCGACCAGGAAACCGTTGTAGCAGCCCTGGTTGGACATGGCGGGCGCCATGATCTCGGCTTTTTCGGCGGTGAGGCCGAATACGCGGCGGCCGCGCGTTTTGAACAGGACGGTTTCAAGCAGGACGAAATACACATGCAACAGCAAAATCAGGACGATCAGGACTTGGGCGGCGATGGCCATAGGTGGCTCCGGTGATATTGTCGAAGCCACAGTGTACCTGTCCTTGTTTCGCATGTTGAAAGAAAAAGAAGTGGGGACCTGGTCGAAAAGTCTTCTTCAGTTGCCTATAATCGGTTTATCGGTCGGTCATGGGTCCGGAAGGGGAGCGGCAATGCGCAAATACACTACGTATGACTTTCTGCTCGATCTAGATCCGGCGAAAATGGCGACGGCCCGGGCCATGGTGTTCAAGCCCTATGTGCCGTCGGACGGGCCGTCGCCGTTCGAAAGCTGGTCGATCTACTCGACGAACGCGCCATTCGCGGGCTTGAGCGACACGTTTTCATTTACGGGGAAGCTGGGCGCGACCTATGACCTGGTCAGCAACAGCTTCTTCGATCCCTTCATCATCCTGGTGTACGACCATCTCGGGAACGTGATCGCGGTCGACAACGGCCTGGGCGACTACGGCTTCGATTTCGCCAATTTCGTCGCGCCCTATACCGGCACTTATTATGTCAGCGCCTCGTGGGACCAGGGCCTGGCGCCGGGGCACGAAACGGTAGCCTTCGCGGTCTGGCAGGACCTCGATACCATCGTTCCGAAAACGACGGTGGTATTGAACGGCACCGCGGGCGTCGACAAGCTGGTCACGACCGATAATAACGACACCGTCGATGGGGGCGACGGCAACGATACGTTCACCTTCACGGGCAAGATGGCCGATTACACCCTGGCCAGGAATGGCGGCACCTTGACCGTGATGGACAAGACCGAGGTCGACGGCACGGATACGGTGACCAATGTGGAACGCCTTGTCTTTACCGACGCATCGATTTCGTACGAAACGAGCGGGGTGGCGGCCGAGGTGTACCGCCTGTACCGGGCCGCGTTCGACCGCACGCCGGATCCGGGCGGGCTGGGATTCTGGATCAAGGCCATCGAAGTGCACGGCTACTCGATGGCGACGGTGGCGGCCAATTTCACCTCGTCGGCCGAATTCAAAAGCCTGTATGGCGCCGCGCCGAGCGACGCGGAAGTCCTGACGGCCCTGTACCGCAATGTGCTGCACCGCCTGCCGGACCAGGGGGGATTCAACTTCTGGATGGACGCCCTGACCAGAAACATCGTCACGACCGAAGACATGCTGATATTTTTCAGCGAAAGCGGCGAAAATGTGGCGCAAGTGGTGGCCGCCTTAACCCTTGGGTACACCTTTTACTAGAAAGCTGACATGGCCTGGATTTATCTGTTTGCCGCGGGACTGCTCGAAATTGCCTGGGCCGTGGGCCTGAAATACACGCAAGGATTCACCAAACTGGGACCGTCGGTCTTTACGCTGGTATCGATGGCCGCCAGCGTCGGCCTGCTGGGGCTGGCCCTGCGCCATCTGCCGCTGGGCACGGCCTATGCGGTCTGGACCGGCATCGGCACGGTCGGCACGGCCATTGCGGGCATGATCCTGCTGGGCGAACCGGCCGGCGCGCTGCGCCTGTTCTGCATCGCCCTGATCGTGGCCGGCATCCTCGGATTGAAGCTGCTCACCTCCGCCTGAAACTACCCCGGTCTGGCATTTATGCCCAATTCCCGGGGGCGGGATGTTTTCCGCCACAAGACAAGTTGCGCGGCGGAGGGTATTCTGCAGCCATGAAAACCATTTCCATTATTGATTCCCATACGGGCGGCGAGCCGACCCGCCTGATTGTCGATGGCGGCCCCGACCTTGGCAGCGGACCGCTCGCCGACCGGCTGGCGCGCTTTCGCGACCAGTTCGACCATATCCGCTCCGCCGTCGTGTGCGAGCCGCGCGGTTCCGATGTGCTGGTGGGGGCGCTGTTGTGCGAACCGCACGCGCCCGATTGCGTCGCCGGCGTCATTTTCTTCAATAACGTGGCTTACCTGGGCATGTGCGGCCACGGCATGATCGGCGTGGTGGCCTCGCTCGCCTTCCTCAAGCGGCTTGCCCCGGGCCGGCACCGGATCGATACGCCAGCCGGCGTGGTCGCCGCCGAACTGCATGAGGATGGCACGGTCACCATCGGCAATGTGGCCTCATATCGCAGCCGGCAGGCCGTCACGGTCCAGGTGGACAAGGTCGGCCCGGTGACGGGCGATGTGGCATACGGGGGCAACTGGTTCTTCCTGGTTGCCGACCATGGGCTGGCGCTGGACGCCGGCAATGTCGATGCGCTGTCCGCCTTCGCCATCGCCGTGCGCCACGCGCTGGAAGCGGAGGGCGTCACCGGAGACGGCGGGGCGCTGATCGACCATGTGGAGCTGTTTGCGCCCTCGCGCAATGGCTGCGACAGCCAGAGCTTTGTTCTGTGCCCGGGCAAGGCGTATGACCGTTCGCCTTGCGGTACCGGCACCAGCGCCAAGCTGGCCTGCCTGGCCGCCGACGGCAAGCTGGCCGAAGGCGCGCTGTGGCGCCAGGAGAGCATCATCGGCAGCGTGTTCGAAGCATCCTACCGCCACGACGACGGCAAGATCCGGCCCAGCATCCGCGGGCGGGCATGGGTCAACGCCCAGTCGCAGATGATCTTCGACGAGACCGATCCCTTCGTCTGGGGGATCCGCTAGTCGCTGTAGCGCTCGAAGTCGGCGTTCGGGCGCGTCATGTAGAACCATTCGTTGTTCGGCTTGGCGTTCACGTCCGGGAACAGGATCTTGCCGTCGAAGTCGGCCGTCACCGGCGTGCCGTCGGCGCGGGTGCCGATCCGGTCGCCCCGGCTCACCGCGTCAAAGCTGGACCACACGCGCGCAAACTGGTCGCCGGCGTCAAGCCGGTCGTGCACCACTTCCATCGACAGGTATTCCATCTGGTCGAGCGCGATCGGCGCCGGCTCGGGCGCGTCGATGACCTTCAGGAAGGCCAGGGTATTCATGATGGCGCGGTAGGCGACGTCGGGCGCGGCCGGATCGAAGTGCTGGCCGCATTCGAGCGTGAGCGCATAGCCGCCCGTGGTGCGCATGTATTCGGTGGTGCCCACGCCGTAGCGCAGCACGGTTTCAAGCTGCGCCGCATCGCTGCCGTGCATGCGGCGCTGTACGCCCTGGCCGTAGGTGGCCAGCCAGCCGTCGACAAAGCGCGACACGCCCAGCCGGCGCGCCAGCGCGCGTTCCTTCTCGGCGTGCTTGAACGGTTGCAGGGGGCCGTCGTTGTTGCGCGGGCCGACCATGCAGAAGGGCTGGCTTTGCGCATTGAACGAATGCAGGTCGAGCAGGACATCGTGCTGCGCCAGCAAAGGGCACAGCCAGTTCGCGATCTGGTCTTCGAAATCCTGCGGGTCATCCCTGGGGAACAGGTTGCGATTCAGGTTGCGGTCGCCCGAGCGCTGGTTCAGCTGGTAGGCGAGGGGATTGGTAATGGGGACGAAGGTGACGCTGCCCGCCGCCACCACCAGCTTGCCGCTGTCGATTTCCTGCATCACGCGCAGGATGCCCTTGGTGCCGCAGGTTTCATTGCCGTGGACGGCGCCGGTGACGATCAGGCGCGGTCCGGCGGCCAGGCCGGTGTAGTTGATGGATTTGAATTGCAGGTCGCGGGCGGTTGTCATTGCAGGGATATCCGGTAGGGTCGTTGCCGTCATTTTATAGATAAACGGTGGCACGCGTTGGCGGGGCATGGCATCATCGCGGGATTCATGAATTCCACCCGCAACCACGGCCTCGACACCCTGCGCGCCCTAGCTATTGTGCTGGTGGTGCTGCACCACTACGTGCTGTTTGTCAGCCACCGCAGCACTTTCGGCTGGGTAGGCGACATCGGCTGGGTGGGCGTCGACCTGTTTTTCGCCCTGTCGGGCTACCTGATCGGCAACCAGATTTTCGCGGCCCTGCGCAGCGAGCAGCAGTTTTCGCTCACGCGCTTTTACGCGCGCCGCTTCCTGCGCACCCTGCCCAATTTTTATGTGGTGCTGGCGCTGTATTACTGCTGGCCGTGGTTCCGCGCAGGCGCCGATCTTTCGCCGCTTTGGGAATTCCTGACCTTCACGCAGAACATCAACCTGCAGCCGGGCACTGCGTTTTCGCACGCCTGGTCGCTGTGCATCGAAGAGCAGTTCTATGTGCTGCTGCCGGCGCTGGCGCTGCTGGTCGCCGCCGCGCGCCATCGCCTGCTATGGACGCTGGCCGTGCTGGTGCTGGCCATCGGCGGCGGCATCGTGGCCCGCTACTACTGGCGGCAGGAAGTGGGCGGCTTCGGCACGCCTTATTTCAAGTACATCTACTATTCGACCATCTGCCGCCTCGATGAACTGATCGCCGGCGTGGTACTGGCGTTGCTGAAGAATTACCACGCCGCGCTGTGGACGCGGATGACGGCGCATGGCAACGCCGTGCTGGCGCTGGGCTGCACCCTGACCGCGATCACTGTCTACCTGCTCCTGCAGGATCGTTTCGGCGTGGGCATGACGGTGTTCGGCTATCCGCTGCTGGCGCTGTCGTTCGCGTTGCTGATCCTGGCCGCGCTGAGCGACAAGAGCGTGCTGCGTTCGGCCAGGGTGCCCGGCGCGGCCAGCATCGCCCTGTGGTCGTATGCGATCTACCTGACCCACAAGCAGTTGCTTATCCTGGCGCGCGAACCCTTGGAAAAACTCGGCCATGGTCCGGAATCGGCGCTGGCGCTGGTGGCCATGGTGGTCATCAGCGTGGGTTCGGGGTGGGTGCTGTACCGCTGCGTGGAGCGGCCCTTCATGGCGCTGCGCGCCAAATACGTGCCGACCAATTTCGCCTGACTAGGCTTCGATGATGTCGAATGCCGCGGGCATGGCGCCCAGGAAGTTGATAACGCTGGCCGGGTCGCCATTGCTGGCCACGATCGCCGCCCGCAAGCCGGGCAGCACGTCCATGGTGTACGGGCTGCGATAAGCATTGATCAGGATGCCCACCAGGTCGACCGGATAGCCGCCCGAACGCCGCATCCGCGCTTCGATCACTTCCAGCAGCGCGCGCTGCATGGCCGGCGTGGGATTGACGATGTGGACAAAAATGGTCGGCGTGTTGGCGATTTTGTCGCACATGGCGCGCTCGATCTGGTCCGGCTTCAGGTCCGAGGCGATGTCGAAATAAGCCGCGTTCCAGTGCGTGCGCGCGTGAACGTGGTTGGGCGGGAAGGCGCTGGCGGTGTCGAAGCCGCATACGCGGCTTAGCCATGCCAATCCATCAATAAGTAGGGGGAACATCCCGCTAGTGTACTGCAAATGTCCCCCCTGATCGCCTATGCGCTCAGCCGGCCGGCCCGGAAATCCTCGACCGCCTGGATCAATTCGGCCTGGGTGTTCATCACGAACGGGCCATGCTGGGCGATCGGCTCGTTCAGCGGACGGCCGGCGACCAGGATCAGGCGGCTGTCTTGCGACGCCGTCATGCGCACGCCGTCGGCGTCGGCGCTATTGGCCAGGATCGCCATCCGCGTTTGCGCCACGCTCTTGCCGTCGACCGCCACTTCGCCCCGGAACACGTAGATGAAGGCGTTGTGCCCCGGTGGCAGCGCTTGTTCGAACGTGGCCCCGGCAGGCAGCGCCACATCCAGGTAGACCGGCTCGGTCACGTCGCGCTGCACCGCTCCGGCCACGCCATGGCTTGCGCCGGCGATGACCTGCACCGTGGCGCCGGCGTCCGTCGTGAAGCGCGGAATCTGCTCGCTCGGGATGTCGGCATACCAGGGCTCCGTCATCTTGTCCTTTGCTGGCAGGTTAAGCCACAGCTGGAAGCCTTCCATCAGGCCGTCGGTCTGTTCCGGCATTTCGGAATGCGCCACGCCGCGCCCGGCCGTCATCCACTGCACGCCGCCGTCGGTGATCAAGCCTTCGTTGCCGGCGCTGTCGCGGTGGCGCATGCTCCCGTGGATCATGTAGGAGATGGTTTCGAAGCCGCGGTGCGGATGCTCCGGAAAGCCGGCGATGTAGTCGCCCGGTTTGTCGCTGCCGAAGGCGTCGAGCATCAGGAATGGATCGAGGCGCCGCTGCAATGGTCCTGTCAGGACGCGGTTGATCTTCACGCCCGCGCCATCCATGACGAACTGGCCATTGACCAGCCGTTCCACGCCGCGGCTGTGGTGCACTTGCGATGTGTTCAATTGGGTCATGCTGTTCTCCCTTTGCTGGCGCCGCCCCGTGGGGCTTACGCCAGTACTGCGTTAATGTCTGCGTCTGCCTGGGCCTGTGCCTTGGCGACTGCATCCGGGCCCATGGCCAGGCCTTCGGCGTACACGAAGGTCACGTCGGTCATGCCCAGGAAACCGAGCATTGTGCGCAAATGCGGCACCTGGGTGTCGCTCGCGCCATCCTTGTGGATGCCGCCGCGGGCCAGGGTCACATACACTTTTTTACCTGTCAGCAGGCCGACCGGGCCGCTTTCCGTGTAGCGGAAGGTGACGCCGGCGCGGGCGATCGCGTCGAACCAGCCCTTGAGCTGCACCGTCATGCCAAAATTGTACATGGGCGCGCCGATCACGATCACGTCCGCTGCCTTGGCCTGGGCGATCAGGGCGTCGTCGAGTGCCACGCGGGCCGACTGTTCGGCGCTGCGCTTGTCGGCCGGCGTGAACAGGGCGCCCAGGGTCGCTTCGTCCAGCACCGGGTGCGGCTGTGCTGCCAGGTCGCGGCGGGTCACTTGCGCGTTCGGGGTGCTCGCTTGCAGGCGGGCGACAATGCTGTCGGCCAGGCGGGTCGATTCGGAACCCTGGCTGCGGGCGCTGGAATTAATTTGCAGGATGTTCATGGCGTTTCCTTTTTTTTGTCGGGTTGAACTACGATGAATCCACTTTATACGTTCCATAATCGATGCGGAAGGCATTAGAATGGATAACATTATTCAACTGATGGAACAATTATATGGATGTCGAGCCGAATGACCTGCTGCTGTTTGCCCGGATTGTGGAAGCCGGCAGCTTCAGCCGGGCCGCGGAGCGGGTAGACCTGCCCAAATCGACGGTATCGCGCCGCATTTCGCTGCTGGAGGCGAAACTGGGCGAGCGCCTGCTGCAGCGGACCACGCGCAAGCTGATGCTCACCGAATTCGGCGCCAGCCTGCTGGAACACGCGCGCAAGGTGGTGGACGAAGTCGAGGCGGCGGGGGCGCTTGTGCAGCACCGCCAGCTGGCGCCCAGCGGCAAGCTGCGCATCTCGATGCCGGGCGACTTCGCCAACCTGGGCATGACATTCATGCTCTCGAAGTTCATGGAACGCTATCCGGCCATCTCGCTGGAACTCGATCTGTCGCCGCGGCGGGTAGACCTGGTGGGCGAAAACTTCGACATCGCGATCCGCATGGGCGACTTGCCGGACGACTCGTCGCTCAATGCGCGGCGCGTGGTGATCGAGAAGATCGCGCTGTATGCATCGCCTTCCTACATCGCGCGGCGCGGCCTGCCGGCAATGCCGGACGACCTGGAAAAGCACGACTTGCTGTGCCTGGCCAGCCGCAGCGGCGGGGCGCAGTCATGGCAGCTTACGCGTGGAAAAACCACGTGGCACCGCGAGCTGCCGGCGCGCCTAGCGGCCAATTCGCCCGACCTGCTGGCGCGCATAGCCTGCGACGGTGCGGGCATCGCCGCCAGTTCGGACCTGTTCGCCGAGGCGCATGTGGCCAAGGGGGAGCTGGTGCGCGTGCTGCCGGAATGGTCGCTGCCCGAAGTGAGCGGATGGGCGGTGTTTCCGGGCCGGCGCCTGATGCCGGCCAAGACGCGCGCCTTCCTCGACATGATGGAAGAAATGAACTGCGACGAAGCCCGCCACAAGCTTCGAGCTCGCTGTTAACGCGCGGCGGGGGCCACGCGGCGGGGGCCAGGCCTGACATTCGGACACGAGCTCTTCGCTAGTTGATCGCGGCGGGGGCCAGGCCTGACATTCGGACACGAGCTCTTCGCTAGTTGATCTCTACCGATGAGCTCGTGTCCGGATGTCAGGCCTGGCCCCCGCCGGGTTGCTTGCTGCTAGCGCGCGCCCAGCTGCTCGCGCATTTCTTGCAGGTAGTGGCCGATCCGGCTGCCAACCCTGATCTGCGGGTTCGAGTAGCCGTCGTCCTTGCCGGCCTCGATTTCGCGCTTCTGGATGATCTTGCGCGCAGCCGAATGCGCCACTTCGAAGGACAGCGTCTGGTTGCGCAGCTGTTCGTCGTACATGGCGCGCCCGAAGAAGGTCAGCGGCGACTTGCGTCCGCAACCATACGACGTATGCGTGGCGTCCGACGCCGTCATCACCAGCGTGTCCTCGTTGGCCAGCGGGCCGATCCAGTTGCCGGCATAGCAGGCCGAGATCGAAATCACGCGGTGCCTGATGCCCGCGTCGTCCAGCCATTGCCGCAGGTTGGCTGGCATGACCGGTTCCACGTCCATCGGCCAGAAATTGGCCGCCAGTTCGCCGTCGCTGGCGCCATGCGACGTCAGGTGGATGAAGAGCACATCCTCTTCCTTGTCCATCGTCTGTGCGATGCCGGCAATGGCGCGTTCCAGGTTGACCGCGGTAGCCCATGGCATATTGGCCAGGTGTTCGCGGTGGTTCAGCATTTGCACGCCGCGCCCCTTGGCGTCGAAGCGCTTGGCCATCACCTCGCTGACCATCCGGCTCTCGCGCCTGAATACTTCTTCGCCTTCGAAGGGGGCGAAGGTGATGGTGTACATGTCCTTCACGCCCGGCCGCTGCGGCGCCAGCATTTCAAGCTGGGTTTCCAGCAGCGGCGCCTGTTCTTCCACGATCTCCTGGGTGAAGCGCAGCGGCTCTTCCCGTTCCTATTCTTCCGCTACATTGCGGGTCCAGAACGGACTCGGGGTGCCCATGGTGTAGGCCAGCAGGGCTACCGCGATGGCGGCGCCGGCGAATACCTGCTGCACCACGCGCCGTTCGCGCAGGCGCAGCAGCGCGATCAGCGCGGCCAGCGTACCCCATCCGATCGGCAGCGACCAGACGGTAATATGGACCCAGGTCTCCGCCCCCAGCAGGGCGTTCGTGCGCAGCAGGGCGATATACATCGGACCGACCACCAGCATCAGGCACAGCGCCTGCGCCAGCAGCAGCGTCAGTACGCGGGCGGTGCCGGGGTTGTCGGGCCGTTCGGTATCTGGACGCATGACGTAGCAGGCCCACGCGTACAGCACCAGGCCGGTCCATCCTGCCGTCAGGCCGTCGATCTGGAATGTGGCGGGGCCTTCAATGTAGGCGCGCTGGAAGCCGATGGTGATCGCTATTTCAAGCGCGAGCAGGAAGGCCATCAGGCTTGGCGCCGTGTGCAGCGCAGGCCAGCGGGGATTCATGAACAGGAGCGAACGGGCGCCTTCGCGCAGCCAGGCCAGCATCGATGGCCGGGCCGGCGCAGGCGCAATCTCGGGCGGCGCGTCAGGCGTTGCCGCTATGCCGTCGTCGAAGTCGCTCATTCAGGCGGGCTTGTTTCCCATGCTTTCGCCCAGGCGCACCGGCCGCTCGGCGGTCCATTCCGGGTTGAAGCGGATTTTATCCTTCTGGAACAGCATGACGATGGTCGATCCAAGCAGGAAGCGGCCCATTTCCTCGCCCTTTTTAATGACGATCTGCTGGTCTTCATAACGCCATTCGCGCGTGGTGGTCGAACGCGGTGGATTGACCACGCCGTGCCAGGTGGTGGCCATGCTGCCGACGATGGTCGCGCCTACCAGCACCGAAACAAATTCGCCGATGTCGTCGTTTTCGAACACGCATACCACGCGTTCGTTACGCGCAAACAGGTTCGGAATGCCGCGCGCGGTGGTCGGGTTCACCGAAAACAAATCGCCGGGGACGTAGATCATGCGCGTCAGGCGGCCGTCGCAAGGCATATGCAGGCGGTGGTAGTCCTTGGGGCTCAGGTACAGGTTGGCGAAGCTGCCGTGCTGGTACTTGGCAGCCAGTTCCGCGTCGCCGCCTACCAGCGCGGTGGTGGAAAAGCTGTGGCCCTTGGCCTGGAAAATCTGGTCGTCTTCGATCTGGCCCAGCTGGCTGATGGCGCCGTCGACCGGGCAGACGAAATCGGCATTGGCCAGCGGCCGCGCGCCTTCCTTGAGCGGACGCGTGAAAAATTCGTTGAAGCTGCTGTAGCTGGCGATGTCCGGATTGGCCGCTTCGGCCATGTTGACCCCATACTGGCGCACGAACCAGCGGATCATGGTCGTTGTATTGGCGCCACCTTTGGCGCCGGCGACACGGCCGGCGAGCGAGGTGAGGGCCTGTTTCGGCATGAAATACTGGGGCAACACTCTAATACGGGACACGATAGAAGCCTGTAAGGAAGATGATGCCGAATTATATATGTCTTCGCGGGCCCCGCCTCACGTTGCTCCGAGGGGCGGGCAAAGTTCCCGGAAATACATGCATACGAAAAATATTTCCCTAACACTAGCATGGTCTTCGTGATCTGTCGGACAATGGCGGCCTTGAGCCACTTTTGCCGGATTTTACCCATGTATTTGCACCAGATACCCCTCCGTTTGACCATGCTTGCTGCCGCGCTGGTCGCCTGCCTGCCGGCCCTGGCCCAGCAAGCCGCGCCAGTTGCCCCGGTCAAGAAGGCCGATGCGCCCATGCAGAAAGTCGAAGTCAAGGGTTCGGCCGAAGCTTACGATGCACGCCGTGACGATACCGCCACCAAGATCGTCATGAACGCCGAGGAAATCGTCAAATATGGCGACACCAGCGTGCTCGATGTGATGAAGCGGCTGCCGGGGGTGACCGTCAGCGGCGCATCGGGCCGCGGCGGCGAAGTGCGGATGCGCGGCCTGGGCGCCGGCTACACCCAGATCCTGGTTAATGGCGAGCGTGCGCCCGCCGGTTTTTCGATGGAATCGCTGTCGCCCGATTCGATCGAACGCATTGAAGTGATCCGCGCCGCCACCGCCGAATTCAGTACCCAGTCGATTGCCGGCACCATCAACATCGTGCTCAAGAAAGCCGTCAAGGCCGCCCAGCGCGAGATTAAGATCGGCGTGGGAGCGGGCAATGGCCTGCTGGCGCCCAACTACAACCTGTCGCTGTCGGACCGCAAGGGGCAGTTGTCCTATTCCCTGAGCGTGAACGGCTTCCATAACCGCTTCAAGCGCGATACGCCGTCGACGGAAGAGGGCGTGGACAAGGACGGAGCGCCGATCCTTAGGCACATCAGCTTCCATGAAGACGGCGGCTTCGACGGCATCAACATCGGCCCGCGCCTGAACTGGACGTTCGACAATGGCGACACGCTCACTTCCCAGTCCTTCATCAACTTTGGCCGCTTCGCACGCGATTCGGTCTCCAACGTGGAGACGATCCAGGGCGGGGCGCCGTTCTATCCGTACGTCGACTGGAGCGTGTCGAACGAGAACCTGTTCTTCCGCACGGACCTGAACTGGGTCAAGAAGCTCGGCGACGGCGCCAAGCTGGACCTGAAAGTCGGCGCTGTCACAGGCGCGTTGCGCAATGACTCCTACCGCCTGGGCTACAGCCAGCAGGGCGGCCTGTTTATCCTCGACAATTACGTCAAGTCGCGCGGCACCGACACCGGCTACACCAGCACCGGCAAGTACAGCACGCCGCTGTTCGAGGGCCATGCGCTCGCCATGGGCTGGGATGCGGGTTACAGCACCCGCGACGACCGCCGCACGCAGCACGAATTGGCGCTTCCAAACGGTTTTCCACCTAGTAATACCGACGAAAAATATACAGGCGACGTGACCCGTTTTGCCGGCTACATGCAGGACGAATGGAATGTCACGAAGGCTTGGTCGGTGTACTTCGGCGTCCGCTGGGAGGGCATTTCGACGGCGGTATCGGGTGACGGTTTTGTCGACAGCAAGTCGACTTCCAGCGTGTTTAGTCCGCTGTTCCAGACTTTGTACAAGCTGCCCAACACCAAGGGCGACCAGCTGCGCTTCGCCCTGACCCGTACTTACAAGGCGCCCGGAACGCAAGCACTGATACCGCGCCGTTTTACGAATGCCAATAACAGCAAGGTGGAGCCTGATTTCCAGGGCAACCCTGATTTGAAGCCTGAACTGGCCATCGGCCTGGACGCGTCGTACGAACACTACTTCGGAGAAGGCGCCATGTTCTCGATCAGTGCTTCGGCGCGCCAGATCGACGACTACACCAGCAATGACGTTTCACTGGCGCCGGACGGCAGGTGGATTTCGAAGCCGACCAACAAAGGCCAGGCAAATACGCGTGGCATCGAGTTCGATGCGAAATTCCCGCTCAAGGCCGTCATGAAGGACGCGCCGGCGATCGACTTGCGCGTCAATTTCAGCCGCAACTGGTCGGATGTCGAAGAAGTCCTGGATCCGAACAATCGCCTCGATTCGCAAACGCCTTTCTCGTCCACCGTGGGTCTCGACTACAAGTCGGGCAAGCTGACCATGGGCGGAAGTTACTCCTTCCGTAACGGCGGGCCGGTAACCCAGGCGCTCACCGCGACGAGTTATCAGCGCAGCTACCAGTCGGTGCGGCGCGACCTGGAACTGTACGGCTTGTGGAAGTTCGATCCGAAGAATCAATTGCGCGTGGTGTTCACCAACGTGCTGGCACAGGACTTCCTGAACGAGACGACGACCTACGACGTCCGGGAAGGTACCCTGCGCCGGGCGTCGGTGTTCCCGGGCGACGTCAGCGTGCGGGCCACGATGGAGATGAAGTTCTAGATCACATTCGCGGGGATGACGGCGCGCGCGCCGTCATTTTACAGATGCGCCTGTATGATTTACTATCAACAGACCGCATCGACCCGGCCCACGTGTGAACAAGTTGACTAAACCGCAACCCACCGACCAGCAGACGCTCAATCTCGCGCTCGCCGAGGTGCGCGACCTGCAACGCACCGTGATCACCCTGCGCGAAGAACTCGAAGCCGCGCACCACGCGCGCCAGCGCGATATCCAGAACGCCACGGCCAGCTCCCACAACGAATTGCAGCAGGTGCGCGCGGCCGTCGTATCCCTGCGCGACACGCTGGAACTGGCCCGCGCCGACCAGGAAGCGGCCGTCAAGCAGGCCACCGCCGCCAGCCTGTCCGAAAACGCGCAGCTGCGCGAAGCCATCGCCGAGCTGCGCGACCAGCTCGAGCAGCTCGCCGCCGGCAAGGACGCCGCGCTCCAGCAGGCCGCCACCACACACCGCAACGAAGTCACCCAGTTGCACGATACGATCCGCACCCTGCGCGCGGAACTCGAGGCAAGCGCACATGGATAAACGGCCCGTCTCGGAAGCGGGTGCGCAGAAACGGCGCCTGCGCCAGGTCGAGCTGCTGCTTGAAGTATCGCTCCGCATGGCGGCCTACGACACGCTCGACGAAATCCTCACCGCGCTGGTCGAAGTGACTACCGAAGAACTGGACGCCGAGCGCGGCACCCTGTTCCTGAACGATTCCGAAACCAATGAGCTGTTCTCGCGCGTCGCCCAGGGCAATATCCAGCGCGAGATCCGCTTCCTGAACCACACCGGCATCGCCGGCCATGTCTTCACCACCGGCGAAGCGCTGCTGATCAGCGATGCCTACGCCGACCCGCGCTTCAACCGTTCCATCGACGAGCAGACCGGTTTCGTCACGCGCAATATCCTGTGCGTGCCGATCAAGACCTTCAAGGGCGAGATCATCGGGGTGTCGCAAACGCTCAACAAACGGCGCGGCAAATTTACCCGCAATGACCTGCAGCTGCTCGAAGCGCTGACCACCCAGGGCACGCTGGCCCTGCAAAGCGCGCGCTTCCTGGAGCGGATGAAAAAAGTGCGGCGCCAGGAAATGGAATTTATCGACGTGGTGTCCGAAGTGACGGCCGATATCAAGCTCGGTTCGCTGCTGCAGAAGGTGATGGGCGAGGCCACGCGCCTGCTTAATGCCGAACGCTCCACCCTGTTCCTGAACGACGAAAAAACCAATGAGCTGTGGTCGGAAGTGGGGCAGGGCCTGGCGTCGATGCAGATCCGGCTGCCCAATACTGCCGGTATCGCCGGCGCCGTTTTCACGTCCAGCAAAACCATCAATATCCCGTACGCCTACGCCGACCTGCGCTTCAATCCGGCCTTCGACAAGAAGACCGGCTATTTCACGCGTTCCATCCTGTGCGTCCCCATCGTCAACAAGCTGGGAAAAACCATCGGCGTGACCCAGGTCCTCAACAAGCGCGGCGGTCCGTTCACCATCGAAGACGAATCGCGCCTGCGCGCTTTCACGGCGCAAATATCCATCGCGCTCGAAAACGCCAAGCTGTTCGCCGACGTGCAGCAGATGAAAAACTACAACGAGGCCATGCTCGAATCGATGTCGAATGGCGTCATCACCCTCGACAGCTTCGAAAAAATCGTCACCTGCAATGCGGCCGGCCTGCGCATCCTGCGCACGACGCCCGAGGCCATCCTGGGCCAGGCGGCGGGCGACTTTTTCAGCGGACTGAACGCCTGGGTGCTCGAACGCCTGCGCCAGGTGGAAGACGGCCAGTCCACCGAAAACCTGATGGATGCGGAGCTGCTCGTCGGCGACAACACCCTGTCGGTCAACTTCAGTGTGCAGCCGCTGCTGTCGGTGGAAAAGAAGCGCATCGGCTGGATGGTCATGCTGGAGGATATTTCAAGCGAAAAGCGCCTGCGTTCGACCATGTCGCGCTACATGGACCCCGGCATCGCCGACCGCATGGTGGCCAGCGGCGCCGAGCTTTTGGGCGGCAAGAACGTGATGGCGACCGTGCTGTTTTCGGACATCCGCGGCTTTACCACCATCGCGGAACAACTGGGCGCCCAGGGCACAGTGGCCATGCTCAACGAATACTTCACGATGATGGTCGACTGCATCGGCCGCGAAGAGGGCATGCTCGACAAATTCATCGGCGACGCCATCATGGCCGCCTTCGGCATCCCGGTGGGGCACGACGACGATGCCGACCGCGCGCTGCGCACGGCGATCGCCATGATCAACGAGTTGAAGGTGTGGAGCGGCCAGCGCGTGGCCGACGGCAAGCTGGCGGTCGATATCGGCATCGGCCTGAACACGGACAATGTCGTGTCGGGCAATATCGGTTCCAAGAAGCGCATGGACTACACCATCATCGGCGACGGCGTGAACCTGGCGGCAAGGCTGGAATCGGCCTGCAAGCAGTACGGCGCGCGCATCCTGATCAGCGAATTTACCTATCGCGCCCTGCGCGGCACCTACCGCATGCGCGAACTCGATATCGTGGTCGTCAAGGGCAAGACCAGGCCGGTGGCCATCTACGAGGTGCTGGACTACCATACCGCCGAATCCTATCCGAACCTGATCGACGCCATGGGGATCTTCCGCAACGGGATCAGCAAGTACCGCCAGCGCAAGTGGGCGGCCGCACGCAAGCTGTTCGAGGAAATCCTGGCCCTCAACCCGGACGACCGCGCGGCCGCCATGTACGTGGGCCGCTGCGACCACTTCGCGTCCAATCCGCCGCCCGACGACTGGGACGGCACCTTCGTCATGGAATCGAAGTAATCACACCTTGTAGTGGTGCGACTTGAAGTACGAGCGCGCCACCAGCAGCGACACTGCCATCATGGCCGAACACACAAAGAAGGTGCTGCCGATGCGCCAGTCGTGCGGCGGCAGGTGGCTGGCCATGCCCAGGATGGACGTGCCCAGGATCGGCATGAAAATGATCCCCAGGCTGCTGATCGACTGCAAGGACCCCATGAGCTCTCCCTGTTCGTTCGGCGGCGACGCTTTCGACACGATGCCTTGCAGCGCGGGACCGGCGGCAAAGGCCAGCAGGTTGCACAGGATGAAGACGTACATCATCCAGCCTTCGGTGGCCAGGCCGTACAGAATGAAGGTGATGCAGCCCGAGGCCAGTCCCAAGAGCGACAGGCGCACTTCGCCGAAGCGTTTCATCAGCATCGACAACAGGCCGGCCTGCACCACGGTGGACGCGACGCCCACGCAGAACAGCGCCAGGCCATTGTCGAACGGTTTCCAGTCGAAGCGGAAGGTGGTGTACAGCACCCAGGTCGACTGCAGCATCATCTGCGCAAAGGACGACAGGGCAAACACGATCACCAGGCCGCGTATCTCGACCCTGCGAACCAGCCGGCCAAGCGCCGTGAAGGGATTGACCCTGGCCATCGAGAACGGCTTGCGTTCGGAAACCGGGAGCGACTCGGGCAAGGCCAGGTAGCCGTAAATGAAGTTGGCGGCGGACAGGCCGGCGGCCACGTAGAACGGCAATTGCGTGCTGATCGACCCCAGCAGGCCGCCCAGCATCGGGCCGCAGATGAATCCCAGGCCGAAGGTGGCGCCCACCTTGCCGAAGGCCTTGGCGCGGTTTTCGTGGGTGCTGATGTCGGCGGCATAGGCCGATGCCACCGACATGCTGGCCGACGACATGCCGCCGATCACGCGCCCGATAAACAGGAAGGCCAGCGATGGCGCCAGCGCCGTCAGCAGGAAATTCAGGCACATCCCGGCCATCGAATAGAGCAGTACGGGACGGCGGCCGATACGGTCGCTGATCGCGCCCAGCATGGGCATGAAGATGAACTGCAATAGCCCGAATACGGACGCCAGTATGCCGAACCACATGGCCTGTTCGTCGCGTCCGTTGACAAATTCGCCGACCAGCACCGGCATCACCGGCACGATCAGGCCGATGCCCAGCATGTCGATGAAGATGCAGATCAGGACAAAATTGAGGTTGGGGACGGGGGCGGTCGGCGTAGCGGGAACACTGCTCATGAAATAGGGTGCACGGCGTTGGGGGAAGGCATATCTTAACGCAATGTCCAATTGCGCAGAGGTTAATATTTGGATAACATGACTGAAAATTACTTTTGGAGAATACATGCCCATCCTCGGCCTCGCGCATATCCTCATCGCCCTGTTCTTTGCCGTGCATGCGGTGCGCACCGGGCGTGAACTGTACTGGCTGATCCTGTTGTTCATGTTTCCGCTGCTGGGCAGCCTGGTCTACTTCCTGGCGATCTACCTGCCGCAATCGCGCCTGGACCGCACCATCGGCAAGGCCACCGCCATCGTGCGCGACAAGCTCGATCCGGGGCGCGCCATGCGCGACGCGCAAGCCGCGTTCGACCTGACGCCCACCGCGCATAATCAGGTCCAGCTGGCGCAGGCCATGTACGACGCCGGCATGTTCGCCGAAGCCGTGGCCCAGTACGATGCCTGCCTGGCCGGTCCGTTTTCTGGTGACGCGGAAATCTGCCTGGGCGCGGCGCGTGCGCGCCTGGCCAACAAGCAGGGGGCGGCGGCAGTACGCGGCCTGCTCGACCTGCGCCAGCGCCATCCGTCGTTTCGCGAGGAGCATGTGTCGCTGATGCTGGCGCGTTGCTACGCCGCCGAAGGCATGCATATCGAAGCGAATGCCGAATTTGCGGCCGTCGTCGAGCGTTTCGCGGGCATCGAGGCGCGCGCGGCTTACGCGCTGTGGGCCATCGGGCAGGGCGAGCGCGTGATCGCGCATGCGCAGCTGAAGGAATTGAATCTCTCGCGCAGGCACATGAAGAAAGCCACGCTCGACTTGCATGGCGACCTGTTCAAGCGTCTGGATGCTGCAGCACGCACAATGACTGAGTAAGCATCACGCCGCGCTGCGACAAGGCGTCCGCTTCCGGATTCTTGTGGCGCGGTATCCAGCGCAGGGTCACGTTTCCCAGCTGTCCGATCAAGGCCACGGCCTCGCTGCGCAGTCCTGCCAGCGACGCCGCGGCTTTTTGCAATGGGCCGTTGACGTCGTCGATCACCACGCGGCTGTCGCCGTACACCGTCAGGTCGCGCGCGCCGGCGTCGGCCGCTGCCTGCAGCACCGCGATCAGGGCGCGGTATTCCGCTTCGCTGCTGTTGCCGTAGCCGGCTTCGCGCGATAGTTCGATGCGCATGCCGGAAGGGGCGGCGATCACGCCGCCGATGCCGCAACGGCCGGGATTGGGATGGGCGGAGCCGTCGAACCAGGCGCGCCAGCCATTGGCCGGTCCGTCGTGGCGCGCCTTCCTGATGGCCAGGGCGCGTTCCTTTTCCAGCTTGCGCGCATCGCTGCGCGCCTCGCTGGCGGCAAGCAGCGCGCCACGCTGTGCGACCAGGGCCGCAAGGCCGGCATCGCCGGCAGCGGTTTCCATCACGTTGCGCAGGGTCTCTTCGGCAGAAAGGCCGAAACGCAGCGCCAGCTTGCGGCTGGCGCTGCGTTCGGCCTTGTAGGCTAACTTCCACAGCTCGGCATGTTCGATCATGCCGAGACTATAGCCTAGTGTTAGTCGCGGCGCGGATTGTCCGGACGGTTGTCGCGGCGGTTCGGTACACCATCGCCATCGCGGTCGCGGTCACGATCGTTGCGTACGCCGTCGTTGTCGCGGTCGCGGTCACGTCCGTTCGGGATGCCGTCACGATCGCTGTCGCGGCGGTCCCAGCGCGACGGCTCCATCATCCAGCGGCCGTCGCGTTCCATCCATTGCGAAGGATGGTAGACATAGCCGTGACGTTCGCGCACCCAGCTGCCGCGCACCCATTCGTGACGGTTGCCACGCCACGACCAGTGGCCCGGGATCCAGACATGGCCACGGCGTGCGCGCGGGGAGCGTTCGAAACGTGGCGGCGGCGGGGCGACGCGGACATCGCCGTAGTCGCGGCCCGATACCTGCTGCCAGCCGCCGCGGTTCAGGCGCCAGCCGTCATTGTCCTGGACCCATTCGGAACGCTGGAACTGGTGGCCCTGGCGCGCGTTTTCCCAACGGCCGGCCGACCATACGTGGCGGTTGCCTTCCCAGTTCCAGAACCCTGGGGCCCAGACGTAGCCTGCACGCGGCGGAGGAACGCTTTCGAAGCGGGGAGCGGGCGGTGCGGTGCCGATGAAGACACTGATATCGGCCCGTGCCATGGCTGCTGTCGGCACGAATGATGCTGCACCGAGTGCGAGCAATGCTGCGAGTGTGATTGAGCGTTTCATCTTGAATCTCCTTGTTGAAAACGTGGATTCAATATATCAACGCGATTCGCAGCACAGGAGGAATGAATCAAGTGCTTACATATGAAACAAGTGCGGTGAAAAGTGTAAGTGCGCTAGCGAACACAGGCTCAGGCGCGGCCTGCGGCATCGCGGGCGCCGGCCAGGGCGCTTTCTGCCTGCACCGATTTCAGCTTTTCTTCGGCCGTCATGCGTTTGGCCTTGACGACGACGACCGGCATGCCGTTGGCGGCCGTGGTGACGTAGGACCGGGCATGCGCTTGGGGGATCGTATCGCCCACATAGATGCCCGAGACGGCCAGGGCGACGGTAGCGACGAACACGGCTTCCATGTGCTTGTGGAGGTTCATGATGCTTCCTTTCATAGTGGGGTTTCGATGTGATCACTGTAGTCCCGGCGCCCCCGGCAAGCCATGCGATTGCGACGAAGTGCGGATTTTGGCGGACGACCTGCGAAAAAACGGCCTGTTTTCGCCAGCCCCCCCGCTAGTGCCTGGCACAGGCAGATATCCGGAGATTTCCCCATGACAGGCTCGATACGGCAGGCACTCGCCCTGCGCCACAGGCAGTGGCGGCGCGCGCGCAATATGCGCCCGGGCGGGCGGCCCTGGATCGCCGCGGCGATGGTCCTGGCCGTGGCCGGTGGCGGCGCCGTCATCGCGGGCCATGCGCGCTACCTGGGCAAGGCGACCGAGCCGGACCTGTACGCGGTCCAGGGAACGGCGGTGGCCGCTTCCATCGATGCGCTGCAAGCCGTGGTGCCGGGCGCCAGCTTCACCGTGCCGTCCAACGCCGGGATGTCGGTACAGGGCCAGGTCGTGATTGCGGCCGGCATGCGCGCCTCGCCAGCGGTGCGGGTGGACCTGTGCAGCCAGATGGCCGGCGGCGCGCAGCCGCGCATCCTGCCGGTCCGGATCGGCTACCAGTTCGCCGACGTGGCGCGGATGGTGAACGCCGCCACCCGGCCCATCGCCATGCGCAACGTGGCGCTGGCCGATGCCGCCATGCCCAGGATGACCGTGACCGGCCTGGCGCGGGCCGACTTTGCGCATCCCTTGCAGCTGACATGGGACAGCCCGGACGCCGGGGTGCGCTGGGCCGGCGATGCGGGCAACGGTCGTGGCGCCAGGGGCCAGGTTGCATTGCGCAGTGCCGGGTGGCTGATCTGGCAGGACTCGGCGCTGCGGGTCGTGCGCCGCACCAGCAATGCCTGTCCGGCGGCGGGTGAACTGGTGCTCCAGCTGTACCGCAAAGGCGAATCCGACCCGGCGCGCGCGCTGGTGACGGCGTTCCCGGCGCTTGGCAAGCCGGTGTCGGCCTGGCTGCGGCCCGGCCGTTACCAGGTGCCGTCGGTGCCGCGCGCCAGCCTGGAAGACCAGGCCCTGTTTCACGAACTGAGCAAGCGCGGCCTGGTGCGCCTGGGCGCGGCCGGGCTGGTGGAAGTGGCGCCGCGCGACCTGGCGTCATGGCAGGCCGCCCCGGGCAGCGCGCGCGTCGGCGAACTGGCAAGCTGGAATACGCTGGCCCGGGACGACGCCACCATGCAGCTCTTCAAGCGCCTTTACCGCATGGCCGACGGCGCCTATGTGCGCGAGCAGGTGCGGGTGTTCAACAGCGAACGGCGCCTGCTGGCCTGGCGTGTGCGTGGCCCGGCCGCATGGCAGGCCAGCGTGGCCGATGCGCCGGTCGCCACCAGCACCGACATGCCGCTGGCGGCGGCGCGCCTGTTCGCCGATGTGCCGCAAGGCTGGGCGCCGTGGAACCGCATCGCCGCCTGGCCCGACGCCGGCAGCCGCACGCGCATCAGCATGAGCGCACCGGCCGCGGCACCTGTCGACCTGCTGCTGGTCGGGCAGTTGCTGGGCGTCGAAGGCGCACGCCTGCTCGGCGCGCGTGACGCCTGCAGCGGACGCGCCTGTCCTTCGGCCGGCTCGGCCCGCGTGCTGACGCTGGCGCCCTTGCCCGGCGCGCGCAGCATCACCATTGTGGCGGCGCCGCTGGAAATGAATGGCCTCGCACACGGCGCGGACCAGCAGTACCGCCACCTGCGCGTGGCGAACGGCCAGCTGGCGTGGCAGCCGCTGGCGCACAACAGCGGCACGGCGCGCCGCGCGGCGCCGGCCGGCGTGGTGCTGGTCGACCGCAACGGCGCCTTGCTGTGGAGCGGCGGTGCGCCCAGCATCGAAGCCACCCGCGCCGGGCTGGCCAGCCTGCTTGGGCTGCGCGCCGACCATGCCGGCAGCGTGGCGGGCATGCTCTCGCGCCTGCCCGCACCCGACGGCGCGCCCCACACGGCGCGCCTGACGCTGGACCTGGCGCTGCAGGCGGCCAGCCAGGGCGCGCTCGACTGCATCGGCATGCGGCAAGGCCGCTGGGACGGGGAACACTGCAGCGGGGGCCAGGCGCCGCCCGCGGGCCGCCAGGCCGGCCTGGTGATCGTCGACACCGAAAGCGGCGACGTGCTGGCCGCGGCCGGCGCCGGCACCGGCGCCGTCGACGCGGCCAACTGGAGCGAAGTGCGCGACTTCGACCGCGCCAATCCTGCCCGCAGCCCGCTGCGACTGCCCGCTTTCCAGCACGACGGCGGCGCCCACCGCAGTCCCGGTTCCACCTTCAAGATCGTCAGCGCGTTGGGGCTCGAACTGGCGGCGAAGACCGACCCGCAAGTCGAGTCGCTCCTGTCCGGCATGCCGCTGCCGGCGATCAACCGCATGGCGGCAAGTAAGGGTTTCGCGTTCCAGACCAATGCCGCCAGCTACCCGTATGGCACGCGGCTGGCGCACATCACCAACTACAAGGACCAGCACCTGGACCGGCGCGCGCAGGATGGGAAACTGGGATTGGCGCAGGCGCTCACCTACAGCCTCAATACCTGGTTCGCCTGGTCGGGTGAGCTGAGCGACCGCAGCCTGTTCGGCCGCGCCGAAGGGGGCGCGCCCGACCTGCAGGCGCTGGAGGAAGGGGCGCTCGACAGCGTGCGCCCGATCGCGGCCATGGCGCACCGGCTCGGCTTCGAACAGGAATTGCGCCTGGACGGCGGCTTGCTGCCGCCGGACTTCGCCTGGTCGGGCTGGGACGCGCTGCAGGCGTCGCGCGCCCACATCGACCCTGTCCATACGCGCCACGAACTGCGCCAGATGGCCATCGGCCTGCGCATGCAGGTCACGCCGCTGCACATGGCGCTGGTGTCGGGTGCGGTGGGGCAGGGCCGCGTCGTGGCGCCGCGCCTGCTGCTCGAACTCGATGGCCGCCAGGCCGTGCAGCCGCCGCCGGCCGCGCTGGGCGTGCGCCTGGACCGGATCCGGGACGGCATGAAGGGCGTGGTCGATGCCGGCACCGCCGCCGGCGCCTTCCGCGGAGCCATCCGCGCCGGCCTGTCGGGAAAAACCGGCACCTCGCCCTCGCTCGTGATCGGTCCCGACGGCGTCCGGCGCGAGCTGGCCACGGTCTGGTTCACGGGCTGGCTGGAGCCGGGCAGCGTGCCGGGCCAGACGCGCCGGCTGGCCGTGGCCGCCTTCGTCAGCCACTCGGATGGCACCGGGGGCGGCCACGCGGCGCCGGTGGTCGCGGCCGTGCTTTCTACGCTGGAACAGAAGGGTAAATAGGCCTTTCAAGCGCGCCTTGCCGATCGCCGTTGTGTGGCATGATTTTGGAGCAAACACGACGATGGAGAAGGTATGCGCTTGCCGGGCACCCGGTATCAGGAACACGGCTGGGAACATGTGCGCAAGATGCTTGGGCGCAGTTCCCTGCTGGCGTTCGCCCATCTCGATCCCGCCGGCCTGCCCGATGCGCTGCCCCTGTACGTCGACCTGGTCGCGGAAAACCTGCAGGACATCGACGCGCCCGGCAACAGCTATGGCGACAGCGTGCAGGAACTGGCGCTCACGCTGGTGTACGAATTGCTGGCGCGGCCGGCCGACTGGCAAGCCTTTTGCGCCGCCGTGGCCGGCGAGCACGCGAAACTGGGCCCGTTCTGGCAGCAGGCCGGCGGCGAGGCCATCCTGCGCAAGAAATTCAACGATATGTACGCCGTCCTGCGCGACAAGGTCGATTCCGACAATTACCAGGCGGCTTGCGGGCGTCCCTGCAGTCCGAACCGCATGTATGCCTACCGCATGCTGGACACGGCCTACGGCGAGGTCGCCCGCATATTCAGCGGCTGGCAGGAGCACAGCGGCCAGGTGTCCGCGATCCTTGGGCGCGACGTGTCCGCCATTCCGATCGAAGTGCGGCAGATGAAGTCCATCGGCCATTGCAAGGCCGAGTGGATCATGCGCTGGAGCGAATCGCTCGAACGCTTCGGTGGCGCGCCCGGTCCTTTGCACACCCGCTCGAAGCGCTTCGACAACCTGAAGGACAATCCGGCGAAGATCGCCGACATGCTGGCCGAAATCGGCGACTACGAAGAACTGTCGGCCAACCGCGACCAGGACTGGCTGCTGGACGCCGATGCGGCCGCGGACTGGATGGACGACCTGCACCGGGTGCTGGCCGAGGCCGGGGCCGGGGAAGACGAGCCGGAAGCGGCCGTTTCACCGCCCCCCCGCTTGGTGCTGGCGGAGGAAACGCTGCCCGTTCGCCTTGCCGTGTACCTGAAAATGCTGGGCGGCGCCGACGACAGC
>Ga0187844_10000170_pt1 | contig 48582 bp, 46 predicted proteins | sample SpaLakP09_SKY_50_FD_134517 | JGI IMG/M metagenome (GOLD analysis project Ga0187844, IMG submission 134517) | Oligotrophic lake water microbial communities from Sparkling Lake, Wisconsin, USA - SP09_SKY_50 | ecosystem: Environmental > Aquatic > Freshwater > Lake | place: USA: Sparkling Lake...
GTCCTGGGCCCAGGCGCGCCCGCCGTGGGCGGCCACGATGGCCGCCGAAATCGACAGCCCCAGGCCCATGCCCTGCTGCTTGGTGCTGAAGAACGATTCGAAGACATGGGCCAGGTGCTCGCCGAAGCCGCAGCCGTGGTCGCAGACCGAGACCTGGGCGTCGCGCTGTTCGACCCGGCTGGTGCGGATTTCCACCAGGCGCTTCGCCTCGTTGGCGTGCATGGCGTCCATGCTGTTGAGGATCAGGTTGACGATCACTTGCTGCAGCTGGATGGGATCGGCGGCCACCGCCAGCGGCGTGGGCGGCAGCGCCGCGCGCAGCTCGATCTTGCGCGAGCGCGCCTCGGACGCGAGCAGCGTGACGGTGGTACGCACCAGCGCATTGAGGTCGGTCTCGACGGCCGCCACTTCGGACTTGCGCAGCATGGCGCGCATCCGCTGGATCAGTTCGCTGGCGCGCAAGTCGTCGCGCCGGATGTCGCCCAGGATCTCGGCGATTTCGCCCAGCTGGGGCGGCTGCATGCCGATGAACAGTTCGGCCGCTTCGGCATTGCTGAGGATGGCGGCCAGCGGCTGGTTCAGTTCGTGCACCAGGGCCGCGCAATAGACGGTGGCGCTGGCGTTGCGGTTCATGTGGGCGATTTCGGCCAGGCGCATCTGGGCTTCGCGCTCGGCCATGTCGCGCTGGTGGCGTTCGCCCGCCAGCGCGATCTGGGCGCGCGACAATTCCTGGGCCTTGGCCTCGACCAGCTGCTGCAGGTTTTCGTTTTGATAGGCCAGCAATTTCTGCAGGCGGGAGAGCTTCAGGTGGGCGGCCACGCGCGCATTGACTTCAAGAAAATCGTAGGGTTTGGCGATGAAATCGACCCCGCCCGCTTCGAAGCCGCGCAGTTTGTCGTCGGTGTCGCCGAAGGCCGACAGGAAAATGACCGGCACTTCGTGCAGCAAGGCGTGCTGCTTGAGCTGGCGGCACACTTCATAGCCATCCATGCCGGGCATGCGCACGTCGAGCAGGATCAGGTCGGGCGGCTTGGCGCGCGCGCTCCACAGCGCCAGCTCGCCATCGGGCGCTTCGCGCACGCGGTAGCCGGCCTTTCCCAGCAGGGAGGTCAGCAGCCGCAGCGAGGCCGGCGTATCCTCGACCACCAGGATGTCGCCGCGCTGTCCAAGCAAGTCCGAATCGTCAGCTTTCATGGGCGCGCTCTCCAAACAGGCGCTGGCTTGGTTGTCACTCTTGCGCCTGATCATAGCCGGAAAGGTCGCGAAACTCAATTACAGTTGCGCCCGCAGAAGCATGTATGCATGCGGGCATCCTAGAAACTGGTCCAGCTGTCGGCCGCGGCCAGGCGCGGCGCCGGTGCGGCCGGGCGCGCCGGGCGCGGCGGACGGGCCCGGGCCGGCGCCGCCGTATCCCGGCTGACCACGAACACGCTCACGGCCCTGGCCAGCGCCACGGCCTGGTGCTGCAGGCTGGCGGCGGCGGCCGCCGATTCCTCGACCAGGGCGGCGTTCTGCTGGGTGACCTGGTCCATCTGCACCACGGCCTGGTTGATCTGTTCGATGCCGGCGCTCTGCTCTTCGCTGGCGGCGGCGATCTCGCTCATGATGTCGGACACCTGCTTGACCGAGGTCATCACCTGGGCGATGGTGGCACCGGCATCGGTGACCAGGCGCCCGCCGGCGTCGACCGTTTCCACCGATTCATTGATCAGGGCCTTGATTTCCTTGGCCGCGCTGGCCGAGCGCTGGGCCAGGTTGCGCACCTCGCTGGCCACGACCGCGAAGCCGCGCCCCTGCTCGCCGGCACGCGCCGCTTCCACCGCCGCGTTCAGGGCCAGGATATTGGTCTGGAAGGCGATCCCGTCGATGACGCCGATGATGTCGCTGATGCGGCGCGAGCTATCCTTGATCAAGCCCATGGTGGCGACCACCTTGCCGACCGCCGCGCCGCCGGCCTGGGCATGGCCGGAGGCGGTCGTCACCAGCTGGTTGGCGCTGCGGGCATTGTCGGTATTCTGTTTCACGGTCGAGGTCAATTCTTCCATCGAGGACGCGGTTTCCTCCAGGCTGGCGGCCTGTTCCTCGGTGCGCGAGGACAGGTCCAGGTTGCCGCTGGCGATCTGGCCCGAGGCGGCGGCGATGGTTTCGCTGCTGGCGCGCACCTCGCCGACGGTGGTGCTCAGGGCCGCGGCCATGTCCTTGAGCGCTTGCAGCAGGCGGCCCAGTTCATTGGTCGAATCGACCCGGATATCCTGCGCCAGGTTGCCGCCCGCAATTTCCGCGGCCACGCCGATGGCCGTGTCCAGAGGCACGGTGATGGAACGGATCAGCCACAAGCCCGCCGCGATGCCGAGACCGCAAGCGAGCGCGATGGCCGCGATCGACAGGGTCCGGAATTGCTCGAAACGGCGCTGGGAATCGAGGTATTCCTGCTTGCCCACATCCAGTTGCAGTTCGATGAGCTCGCCGAGCGGCTTGCGCGCCTCCCCGTACAGCTTGTCGACCGCGCCATGCACCATGGCGGTGGCGCCGGCCAGGTCCTGGGCCCGGACCGCGGCCACGGCGGGACGCACGCCCGATGCGAGGTAGGCGCTGCGCTTTTTCTGGAAATCGGCCACCAGGATCTTTTCTTCCGGGGTCAGGTAGGTGGCGCTGTAGGCGGCCCAGACCGCGTCGCCCTCGGCGATATCCTTGTCGATCGCGCTCATCTGGGCGGCATTGCCGGCGGGGTCTGCCGTCAGGGCCTTGGCCAGCATCAGCTGGTGCCGGTTGGCCAGGCGGATCACCCGGTCGAGCTGGCCCAGGGCCACCAGCCGGTCTTCATACACGGTCTTGAGCGAGGCATTCGAGGCGCCCAGTCCAAGCATCCCTTCGGCGCCGATCAGCACCGACGAGCACAGCATGAAGGCGATGATGGCGATCAGCCTGGTCTTGATGGCAACATTCTTGAACATGGTGTCTCCCTTGCATGTATCGTTATTTTTATAGTGATGCGTGATTGTTGGCGATGGCCGATTCGATGGCTTCGACCAGGACATGGGCCTTGACCGGCTTGTGCAGGAAGCCGCTGCAGCCGCGCGCCTGGGCGGCGATGCGCGCCCCCGGATCGTCGCGTCCGGTGATGAAGATGATGGGAACGGCAATGTGCTGCGCGCGCAGCACTTGCTGCAGCTCGAGGCCGGACATGCCGTCCAGGTCGATGTCGAGCAGGATGCAGCCGAGCGTGCCGGGCGTGGTCCGCGACAGCAGCAGTTCGGCCGACGTGAAGGCCTCGACCGCGTAGCCGTGCGCCCGCAGCAGGCGCGCGAAGGCCCGGTTGGTCGGTACATCGTTTTCAACCAGGGCGATGACGGGAAGTGAAGGGCTCATGTGCTTACCTAGTGCAACAGTTCAGATGTCTCACTGTAGGTCCTGGCAGCGCGCTTGTAACTGGTACCTTGGTACAGGTAGCGAAGGATCAGGCCTTCAGCATGCCCAGGCGGGAGGCCGCCAGCACCAGTTCGGCAAGGGACTCGACCTGCATCTTTTCCATGACGCTGCGGCGGTGCTCCTTGACGGTGCGTTCGGTATTGCCCAGTTCATAGGCAATCTGCTTGTTCAGCAAGCCCTGCACCACCAGGCCGAACACTTCGAGCTCGCGCGGGGTCAGCGACTGGACCCGGCTGGCCATGTCGCGCAGCGCGATCCGGTCGCGCGCGGCGCCTTCATAGCGCTGCACGGCCCGTTCGATGGCATTGAACAAGTCGTCGCTGGCGACGGGTTTGGACAGGAAATCGTCGGCGCCGGCCTTGATGGCCTTGACGCTCATGGCGATGTCGCCTTCCCCGGACAGGAAAACGATGGGCAAGGGGCTGTGGACCTGGTTCAGGTAATCCTGGAGCTGCAGGCCGGACAGGCCCGGCATATTGACGTCGAGCAGGATGCAGCCGGGCGCGTCATTGGGCGGCACGGCCATGAAACTGGCGGCCGAATCGTAGGCGACTACCTGGAAGCCCGCCCCGCCAAGCAGGCGCGACAAGGCGGTACGAAGGGAAGCGTCGTCATCGACGATATGCACCAGCACACCCGCTCTTGATGAAACCATGGATCGTTCATTCCTTGCAGCAGCAAAGATGACACACTACCACGCGCATTCCGATACGAGACGGAAAACCGTGAAAATTTCCTCGGTCTCGTCGGCCGCGTGCGCCAGCGTGCGCAAGGTGTCCGCGTCGGTCGGGATCGGCACCAGCAGCGCGTCCTTGAAACAGAGCGAGGTCAGGTCGCGCGCCGCCACTTCGAAGGCGATATTGGCAGGGAAGCGGCTGCGCGCCACGGGCTCGCCCTCGACCAGCAGCACGATCGCCAATGCGTCTTCGCCATCGCGTTCAAACTCGATGCTCCCTGCCCTGTCCATGGTGTTCCTCCCGTCGGCGCCGCCCGCATGCAGCCCATGTCTTTACTGTATGCGCTGGGCGACTTCCTGTCACTGGTACTTTGGTACAGGGTGCGGCGCGACTGCGGGAATCGGGAATACGGGGCGGGCCGGAATCAAGCGCCGAAGGCGACGCGGTCGCGGCCGGCGCTCTTGGCCTGGTAGAGCTGGGCGTCGGCCAGCGAAACGAGCTGCGACATGTCGAAGCCCGCGTCCAGGCGCGCGCTGGCGATGCCGACGCTCACCGTGCTCCCCCGCTCCATGCCGTCCAGCGCCGCCGAGTCGGCCTGGAACTGGCTGCGCACCCGGTCGGCCAGCGCCAGCATGGCGTCGCGCCCCATGCCGTCGACCACGATGCAGAATTCTTCGCCGCCCCAGCGGCAGGGCGTAGCGCCCGGCAAGCGCATGGCCAGCAAGACCTTGCCCATGATGACCAGCACCCGGTCGCCCATGTCGTGGCCGTGGGTATCGTTGATGCGCTTGAAGTGATCGATGTCGAGGATCATGATGCCCATCGAGCCGGCCCCGCCCTGGCCGCGATGCAGGATGGCGTCGATGCGCGCGCGGATGCCGCGCCGGTTCAGCAAGCCCGTCAGCAGGTCGCGCTCGGCCGCCACGCGCAGGTCGGCCACCAGGCGCAGCATGATCAGCAGGAACAGGATCCAGTTGCCGACCAGGACATTGAGCATGGCGCCGGCCCAGCTGATGATATTTGCCAGCGGCATTTCGGGCGAGGCATAGGTGACCGCCAGCGTGCTGTTGACGACCAGCACACCCTGGGCCAGGGCCGCGGCGGACTGGAACAGGGCCACCACGGCGGCGACCCGGAAGGCGCGCCGCGCGAAGGGGTCGGCATGGCGCCACAGGATGTACGCGGTCCACAGGTTGATGGCGGCCTGGTACAGGGACAGCGATCCGATCCGCAGCACGCTGTCCGGAACGATATAGGTCAATACGGCGGTGAGCACCGCCACCAGCACGGCCATCAGCCAGAGCATGCTGGTGGCCCTGGGGCGGGCGCAAAACTGCATGGTGCCGGCCAGGATGAAGGCTTGCCCGATACTGAAGGGCACGTTGAACAGCATGGAAGCGAGCTGCCAGTCCGACACGAAACGGGGACCGTCGAGGATGGTGGCGAAGCCGACCGCCATGCTGCCCATGGCCCAGAAGCGCACGCCGGGGATGTGGCGGGCGAATGCGGCCAGGGCCAGGAACATGGCGCTGGCGGTCAGGGCCGCCACGCCCAGCACTAGCATCAAGGTTGGCTCGTCGATCGTCACGCCCCGGCCTTTCGCGGAAAAATCGTACCTTACCGCACTATGCGCGGGGCAAGGAGAAAATCGCTATTTTTTCCTTTCCCTGGCCACGGACAGGGCCAGGGTCAGCAACTGCGAACTCATCTTCAGGCCGGCCTTCTCGGCCGTGTCGAGCGCGATGTCGAACCGGATGCGTTCATCGGCCAGGCGAAAATTGATCATGCTGCCTTCGGCCAGGGCGCCTTCCGTTTCGCTGACCACCAGGATCGCGAGCGCGCCCGCCTGCGCCACCATGGGGCCGGCGCGCGTCCAGTAGCTTGCGCCCACGTACAGGATATGGACGCCGGACAGCGCATCGCCGGTGCGCAGGCGGCGCACCGTGACCGGGGCCTTGCGCGGATCGCGCAGCGCGGGCATGGCTTGCAGCTGGCCGGCCACCTCGTCGGCGCCGACGATGCCGATCACGGTCATGGCGTCGCCCGGCGCACGGGCGCGCGGCGGCCATTCGATGTAATTGCGCAGCTTGTAAAGATAGGCTGCCTTGACCGCATCTTCGCTCGCCGCCCCGCCCTCGGCGCGCGCCGGGCCGCCCATGGCCAGGGACAGGCATGCCAGGGCGGGCACGACGACCAGCTTGCGCCAGGCTGTCATCGCCTACATGCGCCAGACCAGCTTGACGCCCACCTTGCGCCGGTACGCGGCGCGGTTCGGCGCGGGGCCGTATTCGACATGCGCGGCGTCGAGCAGGTTGGTGCCCGTCACCGACAGCTCGAGATGGCGGTTGATCTGCCAGATGTAGTTCAGGTCCAGCGCGCGGTAAGCCGGCACGGCCGGGCGTTCCAGCTTGCCGTAATAGCGCAGCATCAGGTCGATGCTGTGGCCGGACGCCACGTCATACGAGGAGCGCAGCTTCCAGTGCAGGTCCGGATCGGTGGTGGCCAGCCCGAACGCGCCGCTGGCGTCGCGGCTGTCGGGCGCCAGTTCGGTATCGATGCGCTGCGACACCAGGCCGGCCGACAGGCGCCAGGCCGGCACCACCTGCCATGCGCCCCACAGTTCCAGGCCCCGGGCCGTGCCGCTGGCCTTGTTGAGGAATACCGCGCCCGGGCCGTTCGGGTTCGGCTCGAGCGTGCGCAGGCGCGCATAGTCGCTGGCGAAAGCGGTCGCCGAGAACGAGACCGAGGGCGTGGCCTGGATCCGGTAGCCCAGTTCGAGCACATTGGCCACTTCGGAATCGAAGTCGGGCCCGCCGGCGATCCCGTAGCGCGGCACGCCGCCCACGATCGGCGGATTGCTCGGGCTGTAGATGTCGCGGTCGGTGCGCGACGGCGCGCGCACGGTGCGCGAGGCGGCGCCCCAGGCCAGGCTGGTGGCGCCCGGCTTCCACGCCAGGCGCAGCGTCGGCAGGAATTCCATGCCGGTATAGTTATTGTGTTCGAACTTGGCGCCGGCGATCAATCGCAGGTTGGCGCTCAGGTCGATTTCATCCTGGATGAACACATTGCCCCAGTGCAGATTCTTCTCGGCCGGCAGGAAGCTGAATGGACCGTTGATCAGCCGGTCCATGGCCAGGCGGTAGCCCCCGCCCCACACGATGCGGTGGCGCGCCGCCAGGCTCAGCGAATGCTGGAACTGCAGGTCCACCGTATTCAAGTGTTCGATGAAGGCGTTCGGCTGCTTGCGTTCGGTGAAATCCCAGTAAGCCTGGGCCATGACTTCGGAGCCGCCCGCCAGGCGCAGCGTCTTGCGGCCCAGCAGGTTGGCGCCGGCGATCGTGATGTCGGCCGTCCCGAGCTGGTGCAAGGCGCCGGAATAGGCATCGCCCTGCACGGTCAATCCTTCGTCAGGCTGGCCCCAGTCGGCGCGAAAGCCGGCCTGGGCGCGCCGGTAGCCGGTCGGATGGGACAGGCCATTCTCGCGCAGCACATTCTGGTGGGTGACGGTCTTGCCGTACAGGCGGAAGCGGCCGCCATCGCCGAGCGCGCCCCCATGGCGCAGGGTGCCCACGCTGTGTTCGCGGTCGCCGCTGACGCTGGCCAGCACGCCATGGCTGGCGCCGGCCGCCTTGGTAATGATGTTGATCACGCCGTTGACCGCATTCGCGCCCCACAGGGTGGCGCCCGGACCGCTGATCACTTCGATCCGCTCCACGTCTTCCAGCACCACGTCCTGGGCATCCCAGAACACGCCGGAAAACAGCGGCGAATACACGCTGCGTCCATCGATCAGGACCAGCAGCTTGTTTTCGAAGGCATTGTTGAAGCCGCGCGCGGTCACCGCGTAGTTGCGCGCATCGACCCGCGCCACCTGGATATTGGGCGCCAGCCGCACCGCTTCGGGCAAGGTGGTGGCGCCGGCGCGGCGGATGCTTTCGCCGGTGATCACGAACACCGACGCGGCCGCGGCGCCGATCGGTTCCGAGCGTTTCGAGACCGAGGTCACGCGGGTGTTGGCCAGGTCCTCAAGGCTGAGGTCGGCAAGCTCCTGGACGTCGGGATCGGCGGCCGCTTGCGCCGGCAATGCCAGCGCCAGGAACCAGAGCAAGGTACCCAGGCTGAACCGAATGGAAGAAGAAGAGTCAAACGCGGTTGCGGAACGTGACATGGCCATAGTCGATGGAATTTCTGTGCGTTGAACAGCAGCCGGGCCAAGCAAAGTCCGGCTGACCAAGTGTTCGCAAAACGGACCATCTGCATCGCTCAATTTTGTTGATTTTATCAGAGTGATCAAATAGCAGTGTTGCAGGTCGGAACGTTTTTCGGCATTTATTCACGCCTGTTCAACGTCTTTATGCGTGGTAACTAACAGAGCCAGCAAGAGTTACCGGGCAGACTTACCTGAAGGTAGATATTCGCGGGGGAAACATGTTGCACTTAACACCGAGGGAACGCGATTTCATCGAACGTGGCGGGGCACTCTGGTGCGTCCGCCAGAACGATGAAATCTGGCAAATCGTCAAATTGACTTGGGAAGCGGAAGAATCGCTCGACATCCAGGCACTCACCCGCGAACAGGCCCATCGCTGGCTGTTCCTGCTGGCCGACCTGCATGCCGTGTCGGGCCCGATCGCGGTGCACCATGCCATCGTGCGCGAGCCGGCGCGCAGCGCCAACTTCCCCATCCTGGACTAGGCTGGCGCTTGCGCGTGCAGCGCTGCCGTGGCATGGGCGCCCAGCGCCAGCAGCACGTCGCGATCGGCCAGGCTGAAGGTCGCGGTCGCATCGTGCGCGGCCAGCCACAGCGTGCCGTAGATCGCTTTGCCCGCTTCGCCCAGGGGGACCACCAGGCTTTCCCTGAGCGCGATGCCGTTCAGGGCCATCCAGGAAAAATAGCTGTGCGGATAATGGAACAGCTGCGGCGCGCGCTGTTCCAGGCACAGGCCGCACATGCTGTGGCGTAGCGGAAAGCGGCAGCCTTGGTAGGGGGCCAGGATGCCGCTCACCGCGGCCCAGTTCAGGTAATCGAGCTTGTTCGATGCAAAGATGCTGACGCCGGCCGAATGGGCGCCGCACAACAGGCGGGCCTGGGCCGCGAGCGCGGCCAGCAGCGCGTCCGGACCAAGCTGGCGCGCCGCCGACAGCGCCTGCAAGGCGTCGGCCAGCAAGGCAGGATCTTTTTCCAGGCGCGGGCGCAACGCCAGCTGACCGGTCGCCAGCACTTCCTTCAATGGCACGGAACCGGGCATCGCGCCTCCTTCCTGGCGATTATCTTCGGTAAAAATATTACGCATACTAAAAGTTATCCCAGCCCGTTTGCGCCGTCAAGCGCCGCACACGTCCTGAAAAACCGGTTCCGCAGAACACCGTCCAGGCCGCAAACCGGCCCGGGTGGCTATTTCGGCTACATTTCCCGCTTCCTATGTCAGAATGGCGCACCGACATAGGAAGCAGATGCAAAAATACATTTCCGAACTGAGCAGGCTGTACTTGCAGCCTGGCACACTGTCCCCTGCCGCTCTGGAGCAGCACCTGCTCGGACAGGCCGCCGTCCCCGTCAGCCTGGCAAGCGGCGACGGCCGCACGCGCGCCATCGTCATCCCCTTCCACAAGCAGGCCGATGACGGGGAAGCGGACCACTGGACCCTGTTATGCGAGGTCGCCAATGCCCTGCAGGCCGAACTGGGACTGCCGGCGCCGGCGGTGAGCATTTCCGGCGCCGACGGTTACGCCCTCTGGCTGTCGCTGGCCGCCCCGCTGCCGCTGGCCGAAGTCAGGCAATTCCTTGAACTGCTGCGCACGCGTCGTTTTCCCGCCATGGCGCCGGCGCCCGATGCGGCCGTTGAGCTGCCGCCCTGCCTGCATCCGCGCACCGGCAAATGGGCGGCCTTCATCCATCCGGGCCTGGGCGCTTCCTTCGCGGCCGAAGCCGGGCTGGACATGGCGCCCCCGTTCGCCGGGCAGTCCGCCTTGCTGGAAGGCGTGCAGTGCATCAGCGACGCGCAGTTCCGGCATGCCCTGGCCATCCTGCAGCCGGTGAAGGAAAGTACGCCAGCGCCAGCGGCGCCGGCCGGCCTGCTGCTCGCCGATGCGACGCTGGAAGACATCGTGCGCCACCTGCATGCCAGGCACATCGAGCCGACCTTCCGCCACCTGGTCCGGGATTGAGCATGGCGCAGACGGTGGAAACCCATTACGACAACTTGCGCGTCATGCGCGATGCCCCGCTGGCCGACATCAAGGCCTCGTACCGCTTGCTGGCGCAGAAATACCATCCGGACCGCAATCCGGCGCCCGATGCCATGCACAAAATGCAGATGATCAACAAAGCCTGGGATGTGCTGAGCGACCCTGAGCGGCGCGCCAGGCACGACAACTGGATCGCGCACCAGGAGCGGCGCGTGGCCGCCCCACCGGTCCGCAGCGCGCCGGTGGCGGCGCCGGAACCGGAACACTGGCAAGCCAGGTTCGCCGTCCGGGTGGCCGCCGTGTCGGCCCTGGCGCTGGTGATCCTGATTGCCGGCGCCTTCCTGATCAATGCAGCCGGCGTCGAGGACGAGGACGACGGCTCGCCCGTGGCCGAGCAAGCGGCGCAGCGAGAGCGCCCGGAACACGGCTATGTGTTTGCGAACAACGGCACCTTCTTGAAAGGACCGGTCTCCTTCGACATCGACAATACCAGCGGCCGCCATGATGTGGAAGTGCGCCTGTACCGCGACGACGGCCGGGAAGCGCACCGCATGTTCGTGCACAGCGGCAGGAGCTACGCGCTCAATTCCATGAGCTACGGTCACTACACGCTGCGCTACAAGGTCGTGGTCGACGGCGCCGCGCGCGCCTTCCAGGCCAGGCAAGTGTTCGCACTGGTCCAGACGCCCGAGGAAGCCAGGGAAGGCCGCTACAACGAGTTCAACCCGATTCGTACCACCCACTTCAGGATAGTCAACGGACCGGGGAATGCCGACGAGATTGCGCTGAACCGGTTCTGAACTTGCTACACTGGAGGCATGACAGTGATTCCCTCCTTTCCCGCGGCGCGGCTGGTGCTTTCAGCCGGCGCCCTGCTGGCGGCCCTGGTGCCGCTGCGCGGCCATGGGCAGGAGCTGACCATCGGGATGATCGACCAGGGCCAGGTCATGGAACAGGTCACACGCGCCGTGCTGGTCGAGGCCTACGGCAAGCTCGATATGCCGGTGCGCTTCAAGGCGGTGCCGGCGGCGCGCGCGCTGGCCGAAGCGTCGCTGGGCGTCACCGACGGCGAGCTCCATCGCATCGCCGGCCTCTCGGCCCGCTTTCCGAAACTGGTGCAGGTCGGCGTGCCGGTCAACTGGTTCGATACCATCGTCGTCACGCGCGGCACGCGCTTTACCCCGGACGGCTGGAAAAGCCTGCGTCCCTACCGCATCGGCTACCACTACGGCATCCAGGCATTCGAACGCGGCACCAGGGGCATGAAGGTCGACCCCGCGCCCACCAACGAACTGGTGCTGCGCAAGCTGCAGAATGGCCGCACCGACATCGCCCTGATGACCGACGTCGAAGCGCGCGAGCTGATCGCCAAAATGAACGACGACTCCCTGCAGATCCTGTCACCCCCCATTGCACGCATCGAGCTCTACCACTATGTCCACAAGAAGCACGCGCTGCTGGTGCCCAGGCTCGAAGCCGTGCTGCGCGCGATGGCGGCCGACGGCTCGATCGAGGCCATCCGCGTCCGGACCCTGGCCAGGCCGGAGCGCAACTAGCCGTGTACAATTGCGCCCATAGGAGAGGCTGACGTTTGGGGAAATTGCAGAACATGGTGGGCCTGTTGTTGCTGGTGCTGGCCCACGCCGGCGATGCGCTGGCATGCACCAAGACCGTCCGCTGGTATGACGATGCGCCCTATGCCTTCCGCACTGCCGGCGGCAAGGTCGAAGGCTTCGATGTCGACCTGGCGCGCGAAGCGCTGCGGCGCGCGGGCTGCGCCATGCGCCTGGTCGAAATGCCCTTCGCCCGCGCGCTGGCCGAACTGGAAGCAGGCCGCCTCGATATCCTCCCCAGCACCTTCCGCAGCGCGCAGCGCGAGCGCTACGCCTATTTTTCCATCCCCACCCTGCAGTCGCCGAACGTGCTCTACCTGGGCCCGGGCGTGGCCGAAAAATATCCGCTGGCCAGGCTGGACGACATGCTCGGCACCGGCTTCCGGCTTGGCGTGCAGATCGGCGTTTCCTATGGCGACAAATTCGATGCCCTGAAGGCCGACCCGCGCTTCCAGGCCAATATGGTGCCGGTCACGCTGCGCCGCAATGCCTGGAAGATGATGAGCCTGGGCCGGATCGACGGCATGATCGCCGACCAGGCCAGCGCCGAACTGGAGATCGGGCAGCTGAAGCTGTCCGACGAACTGCGGGCGGGCCGCGTGGTGGTGTCGACCAGCACGGCCATGTTCGCCATGAGCAAACAGTCGAATTCGGCGGACTTCGTGGCCACCGTCAACAAGGCGCTCGCCGCGATGGTCGAGGATGGCCAGTACCGCAAGATCCGCGCACGCTACCTGCGCTGCCCGCCCGGCGTCAAAGTCCTCGGCTGCAAGTAAGGATACGGCGGTCGACGTCGTTCACGTCGCGGATGCCGCAAAACGCCATGCTCAGGTCCAGCTCATTGCGGATGATTTCCAGGCAAGCCGTCACGCCCGCCTCGCCCATGGCGCCCAGCCCGTACAGGAAGGGCCGCCCGATATACACCCCTTTGGCGCCCAGGGCCAGCGCGCGCAGCACGTCCTGTCCCGAGCGCACGCCGCCGTCCATGTGCACCTCGATCTGCCCGCCCACCGCGTCGACGATGGACGGCAGCGCCGCGATGCTCGACAGGGCGCCGTCGAGCTGGCGCCCGCCGTGGTTGGACACGATCAGCGCGTCGGCGCCGCTGCCAGCCGCCAGGCGCGCGTCGTCGGGGTCCATGATACCCTTGAGTATCAGCTTGCCGCCCCAGCGCTGCTTGATCCATGCGACGTCGTCCCACGACAGGGCCAGGTCGAACTGTTGCGAGGTCCACGCCGCCAGCGACGCCATGTCGGTGACGCCGCTGGTATGGCCGACGATATTGCCGAAGCCGCGGCGGCTGGTGCCGAGCATGCCGGCGCACCAGCGCGGCCGGGTCATCAGGTTCAGGATGTTCGCCATGGTCAGCCGGGGCGGCGCCGACAAGCCGTTGCGGATATCCTTGTGGCGCTGGCCCAGCACCTGTAGGTCGAGCGTGAGCACCAGGGCCGAGCACTTGGCCGCCTTCGCCCGGTCGATCAGGCGTTCGACGAAAGCGCGGTCCTTCATCACGTACAGCTGGAACCAGAACGGCTTGCTGGTGTTGGCGGCCACGTCTTCGATGGAGCAGATGCTCATGGTCGACAAGGTGAAGGGCACGCCGAATTTTTCCGCGGCGCGGGCGGCGAGAATTTCGCCGTCGGCGTGCTGCATGCCGGTCAGGCCGGTGGGCGCCAGCGCCAGCGGCATGGCCACGTCCTGCCCGACCATGGTGCTGCGCGTGCTGCGGTTTTCCAGGTTGACCGCCACGCGCTGGCGGAACTTGATCTGCGCGAAGTCCGATTCGTTGGCCCGATAGGTCGATTCGGTCCAGGAACCGGCATCGGCATAGTCGTAGAACATGCGCGGCACGCGTTTTTTGGCCAGCACGCGCAAGTCTTCAACGGTCGTAATGATCGGCATCGTCAACTTTCCATGGTCGGACCAGAAGGCTAAGCGATCACAGCATTGCGGTCAATCAGTTCCACTTGCCTTTTGCGCCGCCCAGGCTGAACTTGCCGGCGCCCAGCAAGGCCACGCTGACGGCCGCGGCCAGGAACAGGCCCTGCAATTCGAGCGCCCAGCCGCCGGTGCCGGACAACTGGGTGAGGTCCTTGAGGTGCACCAGCAGGATGGCGACCACCATATTGACCGCGATGACCAGGGCCGCCGGACGGGTCCAGAACCCGGCCAGCACCAGCAGGGGCGCGACCACTTCGCCCACGTAGACCAGGTTGCCCAGCACGGCCGGCAAGCCGATTCCTTCCAGCATGCCATTGATGAAGCCGGCGCCGTGGCTGAGCTTGGCGAAGCCGTGGAACAGGATCAGGATGGCGAGCGTTGCGCGGATGACCAGCTTGCCTGCGTCGTCGGTGTGAGCGGTATTCATATGGTTCCCTAAAGAGTGAGTAATCAGGGTGTCACTATATCTGTGCCATCAGGATAGATAAATACCACTAAACGGGAATGATTGTTTCAAAAACGGATGTAATCAGGATGGCGGGGCGTGGCGGCGATGCACGTCATGCAGCCATGCTAGACTATTTTGATGCTCATTGACGATCCCCTCTTCTATGCCGTAACCATACCTGCCGTGCTGCTGACAGGTATTTCGAAAGGGGGCTTCGGAAGCGCACTTGGCGGCATCGGGGTGCCGATCATGGCGCTGGCCATGTCGCCGCTGCAAGCGACCGCGATCCTGCTGCCGGTGCTGTGCCTGATGGACCTGGTGGGATTGCAGGTCTATTTCCGCAAATGGGATAGCGCCAACCTGAAGATCATGCTGCCAGGCGCCCTGCTGGGGATCGCCATCGGCACGATTACCTTCGGGCTCATGTCGGAAAACCAGATCCGCATTGCGGTCGGCGCGATCGCCGTCGCCTTTGCGATCAATACCTGGCTGGGACTTGCTGCGCGCCAGCATGCCGCAGGCGCTTCAGTGGTCAAAGGGACTTTCTGGTCCGCCACGTCAGGCCTTACCAGCTTTCTTGCGCATGCAGGCGGGCCGCCCGTCATGGTCTACCTGCTGCCGCAGCGGCTGGACAAGGTGACCTATGTGGCCACCATCAGCGTGTTCTTCCTGGTCGTCAATGCGGTCAAGCTGGTGCCCTACGCCTGGCTGGGGCAGTTTTCCGCGGCCAACCTGGTCACCTCGCTGGTGCTCGCGCCGCTGGTGCCGCTGGGCGTCTGGCTGGGTGTATGGCTGCAGAACCGCGTGAACACAAGCTGGTTCTACCGGATTTCCCACGCCTGCCTGTTCGCCACGGGCTTGCAGCTGGTTTATCAGGGCAGCCGCTAGAACGGACTTACAGCGCCCAGACGTATTCGACCTTGGTCCAGGTTTGCGCTGGTGCGCCGTCCTTGGTGCCCGGCTTGAACTTGCACGCAGCCAGGGTAGTCATCGCGGCCTTGTCGAGGTTTTTCGAACCGCTGCTTTTTTCCAGTTTCGATTCCATCACCTTGCCTGCGGCGGAGACCAGGAACTGCATCGACACGACACCGGTTTCTTCGTTCATCAGCGATTGGCGCGGATAAGCAGCCTTGCAGTTGGCCGAATCAAACACAGCAGGTGTTTCCGATGCCTGGGCGTTGCCGGCAGCGGCGAGGACCAGGATGGAGACGAGTTGGGCGGCAGCACGCTGAGCGTTTTTCATGATGGTATCCCCTATCTGTTTGAGTTTCGGTGGCTGTTTGCCACCGCATGAATCAAGCATAGAAGACTTTGCCGGCGGGGAATATTGTACCTTGGTGCTATACGGCAGAAAACACGGACGGTGGTTCGGGCGTAGTCGCGGGCTGTTCCGGCTTGTACATGCGGATGATCTCGAAACATTCTTCCAGCAGCCGTTTCCTGAATCGCGCCTCGATAGCGGCCAGCACCGCATCCCTGTCCAGCAGCGCTTGCGGGGTCCAGTACAGCCTGGCCGTACCGACCGGGATATCGGCGGGAATGGCCATCATGAATTCGGCGAACACGCCGTGCCGGGTTTCGTAGGGCTCACCCAGTTCCCGGAGCATGCCGACCACGCGCAAGGCGCCCACAGACAAGCCGACCTGCATGGAAATCATGGTGCGGGCCGCCGATACCAGTTGTTTGATCTGTACCATTTCATCCTCCGTGGTGGAAGGACTCATCTTGCGACTGGAATGTGAAGCCTTTGTGCGCTGCGCGTGAAGCCGGGCGGCATTTTGCCGGCTCAGCCACGGCAATACTCGCCTCCACCCATGAATAATGGAGTAGCATTGCAGAGCGACACTTGGTCGCTTTTTTCAGACGACGCCCGTGAAGACTCGCGCTCTCCTGCCCTGCCTGCTCGCCATCCTGTTGCACGGGAACGCCGATGCCTGCGGCAGCTACAAAGTGGCCTACTACGACCATGGCGCCCTCAGTTCGCGCCAGGCAGACGGACACTGGCGCGGCATCGACCATGACGTAATCGCCGAGCTGGCGCGCCGGACCGGCTGCAAACTGGAAGCGCAGCTGGAATCGCGGGTGCGCATCTGGACCATGATGGAAGCGGGCCTGCTCGACATGACAACGTCCGGCCTGACCACGCCCGAACGCGAAGCTTTTGCCTACTTCATTCCCTATATCACCACGCGCAACTACCTGCTGCTGAACAAGGACGTCGACGCCGGCATCCAATCACTGGACGACTTTGCCGCCGACCCGCGCTACAAGGTTGCGGCCGTCAAAAGCTTCCGGCACGGTCCCACCCTGGATGCCTGGTTGGCCAGGCTGCGCGCGCAAGGCCGGGTCTACGACGCAGTGGATGTGACGGCCTTGATACGGCTTGCCAGAATCGGGCGCGTGCATGCCGTGATCGCGCTGCAAACGAGCTGGGTGCCGATACGCGCCGAAACGGCTGCTGCGGGGATGAGGGTGATGGACTGGGGGCATGACCCGCTGGTGGGCAACATGGTGCTGTCGAGAAAGCGCGTACCCGAGGCGACTGCAGCGCTGTTCGCGCAAACCATTGCCGCGATGCGGCAGGATGGCACGCTGGAAGCCATTTTTGCGCGCCACATGGGACCTGAACTGGCGCCGGCGATGCTGCGATACTAGGGCATGGTAGAGTGCCGTTCCAGCCTGCTGTCGGGCCAACAAGGAAGCACCATGAACCGCCGTCACTTTTCCCTCGCCGCCCTCGCCGTACTGGGTACCCCCGTCCAGGCCAAAACCGCTGCGCCCGTCATTGATGTCTACAAGAGCGCCACCTGCGGTTGTTGTGGCGTCTGGGTAAAACATTTGCAAGCGAACGGCTTCACTGTCCGTGCGCACGATGTGCCCGATCCATCCGTCTACCGCGACAAGGCGGGCATTCCGGCCAGTCTTGGTTCCTGCCATACGGGCTTGATTCAGGGCTATGCCATCGAGGGCCATGTGCCGGCGGCCGACATTCATCGCCTGCTTGCAAAAAAACCCAAAGCCAGGGGGCTAGCCGTACCTGAGATGCCCATGGGCTCGCCGGGCATGGAAGGTCCGCGCAAGGATCCTTATGATGTGCTGCTGGTACTCTCTAACGGGACAACGTCGGTATTCCAGCGATACAACCAGGAATAGCCTGCTGTTCGATTTTTGGGCCGGTGGTCATGCGCCACCGTTGCGAACGGTGGGTCCGATGAAGGTCCGGTCCCGGACGCAGCTTCTGACGGTACCGGATCTGCTGCCGTCCTGAATGATCCGCTCGCAGATCAAGCGCTTGTAATGGGCTTTTTCCTTGCACGCATTTCGAAAGACTTTTTTTTGCCTCACGATCAAGGCAAGGGTCAGCGGCAATAATGTCGTCGGTCCCGACCTCGTACAGGCAATAGTCGGCTTGCCAATGAATGGCCTCGCCAGCAATTGGGCACATCTTCGGCACAGCGGCGATTGAGTTGGCTGACACGAAGGCGATGATCAATCCCGATACGAGTCGTGTCATTCGGGTTTTCCCTGGGAATCCATCTGGCGCAGTACGACGTGTGTGGCCTTCTCCGACGCCACGGATTGCACGCATTCGTATCCCAGCCCCCGCAAGTCCAGCCCTTCGAACAGCGGCGCTCCCTGGCCGAGCAGGACCGGCGAGATTGCCAGGTGCAATTCGTCGATGAGGCGCTCGCGCAGGAACTGGCGGATTGTGTCCGGCCCGCCGCCGATCCGTACATCCTTTCCGCCGGCGGCTTCCCGTGCACGGTCGAGCGCCTCGCGAATACCGCCGGTGACAAAGTGGAAGGTCGTACCGCCTTCCATCTCAATGGCGGGACGAGCATAGTGCGTCAGGATGAAGACGGGAACGTGGTACGGTGGATTGTCTCCCCACCAGCCTTTCCAACTGGTGTCCGGCCAGTCGCCACGATCGGGGGAGAACATATTCCTTCCAAGAATCCAGGCCCCGACATTCTGGAAGCCACGGGCGGCGAAATCATCGTCAACCCCGGTCGTACCGCCTTCCTGGCCGAACAAGGCTTGCTGAAAGGTACGGGTTGGCATGAGCCACTGGTGCAGTTCCGTCCCGCCAATGCCGAGCGGATTGTTCAAATCTTGATGCGGACCTGCTCCGTATCCGTCGAGCGAGACGGTGAAGCCCTCAACGCGAACGCGTGTCATCATTTTCCTCCGTTTAGAAGTCTGAACGCGCTATGGAATTCTCGCGGGAAGCCTGCTGCCCGAGCTGTTCGGCGAGCCCGATGAGAATTCCTTCGGGACCACGGATATAGCATAGCCGGTACATGTTTTCATACTGGACCACGTCGCCGACCAGGGTCGCGCCGCGTTTGCCGAGCCGGACGAGCGTATCGTCGATGTCGTCGACGGTAAACATGACGCGCAGGTAACCAAGCGCGTTCACAGGGGAAACGCGGTGATCGGCAACAACGGGCGGCGCGAGGAAACGGGACAATTCGAGCCGGCTGTGGCCGTCCGGCGTACGCATCATGGCAATCTCGACGCGCATGCCGGGCAATCCGGTCACGCCATCCGCCCAGTCTCCTTCAATCGGGGCACGCCCCTCGAGATCGAGACCAAGCTCGACGAAGAACGCAATGGCGGCATCGATGTCTTCCACCACGATGCCGACGTTGTCCATACGCTTGACTGTCATGATTTCTCCTCGACGACTAGCGTCTCCACACCTTCCTCGGGCGCCCTGCCCTTGCCCAAACCGCAGATCGCGATGGTGATCATGGAAACCATCCAGAGAAAGCCGCCTGGCTCCAGGCCGACGGATGCCTCCGGACCACCTGCGCCGCCCCCGCAGGCCATGGAAGGAAGCGGGGACAATATCGCACAGAACAGAATGAGTACGCCAAGTACCGGGTTGAAGCCTGCTGTTTTCACGAACAGCAAGCGATACACCAGGACCAGCGCCATCGGGTTGGCGTACCAGCGGGGGTCGAGCATCAGCAAACCCGCCCATCCGGTGCGGAGTACATCGAGCCCGACTCGTGCGGCCCTGTGCTGGCAGGTAATGGCGGGCAAGAACAAGCTCACGACAAACAATGCCACTGCTACCAGGACGACGAGGTGCAAGCGCCAATTGAGTTGATTCATCGAAGGTCCCTGGTGCATGCGAAGCAGACTCGCCCCGGACCTTGAAGAATAACACCGCGCAGCAGCTGTGACGCGGGTTCGATGCGATCAGGGCCGTTTCAACTGGCCGATGACGCTCGCCACCTTGGTGGTGATCACGTCGACTGCCGGGCCATTGGCGCCGTGGGGCAGGATGACGTCGGCGTAACGCTTGGTCGGCTCGATGAATTGCTTGTGCATCGGGCGTACTGTTTCCAGGTACTGGCCGACAACGCTCTCCACCGAGCGGCCGCGTTCGGTAGTATCCCTTTGCATGCGGCGGATGAAGCGGACGTCGGGGGCAGTGTCGACAAAGATCTTCAGCGACATCATCTTGCGCAGATCCGCGTCATACAAGGCAAACAGGCCTTCGATCACGATGACCGGGGCTGGCTGGACGGGAATGGTCTTGTTGGAGCGGTTGTCGATGGTGAAGTCGTACTCCGGCATCTCGATCGCCTCGCCATTGCGCAAGGCCTGGACGTGCTGAACCAGCAGGGGCCAGTCGAAGGCCTGCGGATGGTCATAATTTTGCTTGCGGCGCACTTCAGGGGTGAGATCTGATTGGTCGCAGTAATAATCGTCCTGCATGACGACCGAAACCATATCTGCGCCGAACGATGCCAGTACTTGCTGGGTCACCGTCGACTTGCCACTGCCGCTTCCGCCAGCGACACCAATGACAAACGGTAGGGAGGAATTCTTATTCATCCCAGCATGATACCGGAGAGGAGACCGATAGGACAGGGTTCGAATGCCGCTAAGTCAACTGCGTCACCCTGGGGGACCATCGATTGCTGTCTCGATGACGAGGCAAATCAGCGGGAGTTCAAGGCCACGAAACTTCACAGGTGACGAAATTTGCCCGACTTCCACCTGACAGCAGAGGTTTTTCCGGGCGCGGAAGGAGTCGTTATGAGAAAAGGATCAAGAGACGGTGTTTCGAAACGTGCCGGTGACCTAAGTGGCGATGTCGAGCTGAACAAAGAACATATAGGCGAAGCGATCCAGTGCCGACGTGTATTGCTCAGCAGTCCGTGAGCACGGAGATGCAACGAGCAATCAGCAAAGGCCGCATAGAGGCTTTGGCATGCAAGGCATCGAAGACCTCCGCTTAGGGCTTCGATGCATATATTTAATCAAATAGCCCGCGCCATTGCCTTGGCAGGGTTGATCAAGGTGCGTCGGCCATCGGCACTCTTGTCCGCCGTGTCGCGGATGATGGCAATCACTTCCTCCGGCTTGAGCGAGGGCTTTGCCGCTAGCAATTTGGCGGCCAGGTTGGCCACATTCGGCGATGCCATCGAGGTGCCGGACAGGGCAACCCGTGCGCCGCCAGGCAAGTAACTCTCGACCTGGTAGCCATTGGCGTGCACTACAACGGTCGGGCCGTAGCTGGTGAACGGGGCTTCATCGCCAGCTTTGTCGACCGCGCCGACTGTCAGCAAATTGGGCAGCACGATGCTGCTCGGAATGAACTCGCCGAAACTGGCATCGGACGCGCTGTTGCCAGCCGCCGCGACGAAGAGGATCTCGGGCGCGCTGGCAAAAGCCTGGATCATTCCTTGCTTTTCATTCTCGTAATAGACGCGCGCGATGACCTGCCGCTCTTGCGCAGTTTTCCCGGTGCCGCATTTTTCCAGCATCCCTTCGATGTCCTTGACGGTCCCGCCCCAACTCATGTTGACGACCCGAACCTTGTTGCGCTTGAAGTAGTCGACAAATGCCTGGTAAGACTTGGCGCTGCGCTCGGCCAGAGCTTTGCTTAGGCATGGCTCAGGCTGCAGCTTGTAATCCCATGAGATTCGCGCCGTCACCAACCGTGCCCACGGATTTCCGTTGAGGGTAATGCCCGCCACGTGGGTGCCGTGCACATAGTTGCCAGCGAAGGCTCGCTGTTCCATCGCCGGCTTGAATTGCTCGGCCTTGAGTTCCGACATATACATTTTTACTGCGCTGGCTTGGGGACTGTCAATATTCGACGTCAAGTCCGAGAAACCTTTGGTTTGGGTGAGCAGTTCAGGCAACTTTGCCTGCAGCGCAGCGGGCACGGGAAACAGATTTCCCTTGGTGGCACGCGACTCCAAGTCAAAGGCAATCACGGCCGGCTTGCCTTTGCCGTCGCGAACCAACTGTTTGGGGAACAAGGAGGTATCGACACCGCTGTCCCATACCGCCACATTGACGATCTTGTAGGGCCCGTTCGATGCCAGCACGACGTCGCGCGCTGCCCACATATCAGCCTTCTCTACCTTGTGCAGGTTCAAGTAGTCCGTGTAGGTCGACACCAGCGTGCGCTTGAGGGGTAAGGTAGTTGCCAGGTTGTAGCGAGCGACGATCAGATCAGGCGAAAAATCCGAGCTGAGCGTTCCAGACTTGTTCAGCGTCGCTTGCAGCACGTCGCGCACATTGCCCACGACGCGTCCTTCCCCCATTGTCTCGGCAGCGGCCTTGTAGCGTTTGACGTCGTTGGACACGACGTCAAACGGCATGGCGTCGAGTTCCGAGCGGATCGCCTTGGCGACCGCCTCGAAATAGGCCGGGTTATTGATTCCACCAGCCTGCTTGGCGGCGTTGGCCATGGCGCGAATACGCAGGCCGGACAAGAGCTTGTTGGCTGGCTTGTCTTCCAGTGCGCGCACTTCCTCGGCACGCGTCAGCACGGCGTCGTAATTGCCAGCCAGGAAATCGAGCTGCATCAAACTGTTCAGGTATTGGCGACGCGACGACTTGTCGGCGATATCGTATTTCGCCAACACCGATTCCATGTCGGCACGCACTGGCGCCATGACACGGGCAAAAATGGCATTGTCGCGCACCACATTTTCCAGCGGCTCGGCGATCGCGTAGCTAAAGCGCGGCAGGTCTGCTTGCTTGTCGATGCGTTGCTTGTCTGCCGCCAGCGCAGGGAACGCTAAAGCGAGTGCCAAAGTCAATATGGATGGCTGCAACAGGTGATGAATACGCGACATAGATCAGTTCCTTTAGAGGGAAAGTAAAGGGTTGAGGGTGGCGCCATTTGCCGGCAATTCGCGCCGACGGGAAGGAAATCGATAATATCAGTATCGGAGAGCGATAATTACTCGATTTGTCACAACGCGGAATCTGAATTAAGGTATGCGCGCACTTCAACACGACTGACCCTGCTTGCGCACTATGAGAACGCAGAAAAAAGCCCTGCATTGCAGGGCGTCAGTTCCATATCTCGGATGAAGGTGTGGGATTCGAACCCACGAAAGACTTGCGCCTTTTTCCGCGGCAGCTCCCGGGAACTTACCGCGGCTGCATTCGACCGCTCTGCCAACCTTCAGATCCAGCGTAGCCCTGCTACTTCCCCTCGGTTTACCCGGCGTCAAACGCGAGGCGTAAATCCATGCAAATACCTTGCGCCATCAGTTGCACTGGCACACTTTGCAAGACGTTTCAAATCTGCACCCGCGTCCCCAGTTCCACGACGGCATTGCTGGGCAAGCAGAAATATTCTGCCACGCTGCCGGCATTGCGCGTCATCGCGATGAAGAGCTTTTCACGCCAGCGCGCCATGCCCGTCCCTGCGGTGGAGACCACGGTTTCCCTGCTGAGGAAATAGCTGGTCTCGAAATACGGCACCTCAAGCCCGAACTGTTCGCAAAGCTCCAGCGCCTTGGGCACGTCGGGCACGTCCATGAAGCCGAAATGCAGCGTCACGCGCCAGAATCCCTGGCCCAGTTCCTCGACATTGATCCGCTCCGCCTCGCTCACCCAGGGGATGTCTTCAAACACGGCCGTGACGATGATGTTCCTGGTATGCAGCACCTGGTTGTGCTTCATATTGTGCAGCAGCGCATTCGGGACCATGGCCGCATCGGCGACCGGGTACACCGCCGTGCGCTCCGCACGCCCGTACGAGGTATCCTTCAGGCCATCGACAAAGCCGGCCAGTTCCACGCCCTCCGTGTGGATGCTCTCGAGCAGCAGCTTGCGCCCGCGCGCCCATGTGCTCATCACCACGAACAGCAGCAGGCCCGTGACCAGGGGGAACCAGCCGCCATCGAGAAATTTGATGGCGCAGCCGGCCACCAGCACGATATCGATGACCAGGAAAAATGCCGTCGCCGCCATCGATACGCTGCGCGGCATGCCCCAGCCGGCCTGGATGACGAAATAGGTCAGGATTGTCGTGGTCAGCATCGTCACCGTCACCGCAATGCCATAGGCGCTGGCCAGGGCCGCCGAACTGCCGAAAGCAAACACCACCACCAGCACGCCGGCCAGCAAGACCCAGTTCACGACGGGGATGTAAATCTGTCCCATTTCGCGCGACGACGTGTAGCGCACCGCCATCCGTGGAAGAAAACCCAGCTGGATCGCTTGCTTGGCCATCGAATAGCCACCCGAAATGACCGCCTGCGAAGCGATAATGGCCGCCAGCGTCGCCAGCGCGATCACGGGCAGCATCATCGACTCGGGGAACATGCGGAAGAACGGGGCATCGACGGCGCCCGGATTGGCCATCAGCAAGGCGCCTTGTCCCAGGTAATTCAACGCCAGCGAGGGCAGCACCATGCCCAGCCACGCCAGGCGGATCGGCGTCCGGCCAAAATGGCCCATGTCGGCGTACAGGGCTTCCGCGCCGGTCAGGGCCAGGACGATGGCGCCGATGGCCGCGAACACATGCCAGCCGCGTTCGGACACGAACACGAAGGCATGCACAGGATTGAGGGCGGCCAGAATCGCCGGCTGGGCGGCGATCTGGATCACCCCGGCCACGGCCAGGGTCAGGAACCAGACCACGATGACAGGGCCGAAAAAACGTCCGATGAAAGCGGTCCCGAAGCGCTGCATGCAGAACAGGCCCACCAGGATGCCCGCCGTGATCGGCACCACGTACGGCCCCAGCGAAGGCGCCGCCAGCTGCAGGCCTTCCACCGCGCCGAACACGGTGATGGCCGGCGTGATGATGCCATCGGCAAAAAACAGCGTGGCCCCGGCCACGCCCAGCAGCAGCAAGGCGCGCTGCAGCAGCTTGTGGTCCTTGACCGCCTTGGTGGCCAGCGCGGTCAGGGCCAGACCGCCGCCCTCCCCCCGGTTGTCGGCGCGCAGGATCAGCACCACATATTTGAGCGTGACAACGAGCATGATGGCCCAGAAGATCGTCGACACCGCGCCGATGATATTGTGCGCGTCCAGCGCCACCCCGGTCCCGTGGTGGAACACTTCCTTCATGGTGTACAGCGGACTGGTGCCGATGTCGCCGTACACGACGCCGAGCGCGCCGAGCGTCAGTGCGGCCAGTCCATGTTTTCTTGCTTCGATTGTTGCAGGCGACTTGGTGTCGTCCAGGGCCAGGGTTGTCATGGTAGCGGAACAGAGTTGATCATGACAGGATCATGTGCCGCCGCGCATCAGGAACGCATAAGGATTCATTCTTCCTGCGGATCGGCCAGGCGGTAGCCGACGCCAGGCTCGGTCAGCAGGAACTGCGGATCGGCAGGTGTCAGCTCAAGCTTGGCACGCAGCTGGCTCATGTACAAACGCAGGTATTGGGTATTGTCGACATGTTCGGCGCCCCACACGTCGGCCAGCAGCTGGCGGTGGGTCACCACGCGCCCCGCGCTGCGCACCAGCCTGGCAAGCAAGGCAAATTCGGTGGGCGTCAGGCGCACGTCGGCGCCGCCGGCCACGACCTGGCGCGTTTCCAGGTCGATGGCCACGCGGCCGTGGCGGTAGTGCGTGGTCGCGGCCAGCAGCGTGGTGCCGCGGTGGCGCAGCGTGACCCGCATGCGCGCCAGCAATTCGCCGATGCCGAAGGGCTTGACCAGGTAGTCGTCGGCGCCGGCGTCGAGCAGTCCGATCTTGGGCCGTTCGTCATGCCGGGCCGAAATGATGATGACCGGCACCCGCGAACGCTTGCGCAGCTCCGTCAAGAGCTGCGCGCCGTCGCCGTCAGGCAAGCCGAGGTCGAGAATGAGCAAGTCGACACCCTGGACAGCCAGCTGGGCGCGGGCATCGGCCAGGCTGGCCGCGGCCAGCACGTCGTAACCTTCCACCGCGAGCGCCGCGCGCAGGGTCGCGCGCAGTTCGCGGTCGTCTTCCACCAGCAGCACGCGCAGGCTCATGGCGCCACCGGCAGGGATAACTGGACAACACAGCCGCCGCCGGCACGCTCATGCACGCCGAGCCTGCCGCCATGCACCGTGGCGATCGCCTCGCACACAGCCAGGCCCAGTCCCGCGCCGCGGATCGATTGAACGCCGCGCTGGAAAGGCTTGAGCACCTGTTCGCGCAGCGCCAGGGGGATGCCGGGACCGCGGTCCAGCACCGACAGCAGCACCACGCCCTCGCCCATGCTTGCCTGCACCAGGATGGCCGGCGCCGGTCCGGCATATTTCAAGGCATTGTCGATCAGGTTGTCCAGCAGTTGCACCAGCAGGACCGCATCGCAGGACAGCAAGGGCAAGCCCGGCGCGACATCGGTATGGATATCGGTTCCAGGCGAGCGCTGCCGTACCCGCCGCACGACCGTGCCGACCAGTTCTTCGATCGCTTCCCAGTCGCGATGCAAGTCCACTTCCGCCGTATCGAGACGGGCCAGCTGCAGGGTATTTTCCGTCAGGCGGGCCAGCTGTCCGGCCTCGCCCATGACCGTGTCGATGTAGGCATCGCGCTGGGCCGGCGGCAAGCGATCCCATTGACCGCGCAGGGCCGATGCGGCGCCCATGATCGTCGCCAGGGGCGTGCGGTGGTCGTGCGCGATCGACGCCAGCAGCGTGCTGCGTAGCGCCTGCCCTTGTGCGGCCGCGCGCGCGTCCTGCGCATGTTGCCGCGCGCTCGCCCGTTCGAGCGCCGCGCCGAGCAAATTGCATAGCGCCATGGCGTGCTGCAATTGCTGCGCCTGGCCGACCAGGCCGGCGGAGGTCGCGCGCAGCAGGACGGCGCCCAGCGTGGCGCGTGAACCCTTGATGGGCAGGTACCATGCGTCGACTTCTTCGAATCGGCCCGTGCCGCGCCCCATCGGCTGGCTGTTCCGGGCGCAGATACCCAGGCCCGACAATTCGGTCTTGCTCATGTTTCCAACCACAAGCTCGCCGCCTTTGTCCGGGACGCCCAGCAGCAGGACCCCGGCACTGCTCGCGCACGCCGCGCCGGCGTTGTCGATGAACACGGCGCACAGCGTGGCCACGTCGTCGGGTGCGCGCAGCAATTCGGCCAGGTCCCGCTGTTCATCGGCGCGCCTGGCATGCATGGTCGCATCGCTCGCGTGCTGGCGCATGCGCCCCATCAACACCGCGATGATCACACTCACTGACAGCGTTGTCAGCAGCAGCGCAATATGCTCGCGCAGGTCCACGTGTAGCGTGCCGCGCGGCGGAATAAAAGCGATGTTGAATGCGATCACGCCAAATGCGCTGGCCATCAGCGACAGCAGCGGGGGTAGCCAGACCGCGCTCAGGGCGGACAGCAGGACCAGGAGCATGGCCTGGTTGGCCACGCCCAGCTGCTCATCGAAAGCGAACAGCAAGGCCCAGCCGGCGGCCAGGATGGCGAGGCCGTGCCGGATGCGGCCGTTGGCGAATTGGCGAATAAACATGGGCGCAAGGTATCACAACTGCCATTAGGAAAACGTATGGATGCGCTAAAAGGTGTTGTGCTCCCCGCCCCGACAGCCTATTCTGCCTGATCATTCAAACAAGAAAAGGTGGTGAATATGGCTGTATCAGTTGACATGCTGGGGCCGGTCGTTGCCCTGGCAGCATGGACGATGGTGATGTGGATCTGGATGTATGCCACCCGCATTCCCGCCATCTTTGCCGCGAAAATCAAACTCGACCCGCATGCGCCGCGCGGCGAGCAAATGGCGTCGCTGCCGGCCCGGGTGCGATGGAAGGCGGACAATTACAACCACCTGATGGAGCAGCCCACCGTCTTCTATGCCCTGGCCATCTCGCTGGCCGTCATCGGGGACGTCAGCGGCGCCAGCGTGCTGTTTGCCTGGGCCTACGTCGCGCTGCGCATCGCGCACAGCCTGCTGCAGTCGCTGTCGAACAAGATCGAAGCCAGGTTCATGCTCTTCGTCCTGTCGAACGTGCCGCTGTTTGCCCTGACGTACAACGCGGCGCGGATCGTGTTCGCCTGATCAGCCGTCCTGCAGCAGCCGCCACAATTGCTGGTATTGATACTTCCTGAGCATGGTATTGATGCCGGCAACGACCGCCTCGCATTCCGGGTCCAGCCCGGACAAAATGGCCGCGGCGGCCGGCATGTCGAGATTGCGCACGGCATGCATCAGCGCCAGGCGGCTGGCCTCCGGCAACGTTGCCAGGTCGGCGGCCTGCAGCGGCGCCGCGCCGTCCACCCGTTCCGTCCGGCGCAGATGCACCAGGGGCGCAACCCCCGCCAGCAGTTCACCCACAATCCAAAAGCTGAACACGGCGCCCTGCCCCGCCTGCGAATCGACCTTCAGTTCGCCGCCCATCAGGCGCACGTATTCGCGGCTGATGGACAAACCCAGTCCGGTACCTGACTGCGCCCCCTGCATGCCAGCCTGCACAAAAGGCTCGAAGATGCGCTGCTGGTCGGCTTGGCCGACGCCTGCCCCCTCGTCCCGCACGGAAAATGCCAATTCCACCAGCTTGCCCGTGTGCGGCCGGCCATGCAGGGCCAGCCAGACCTTGCCACCCTTGCCGAACTTGATCGCATTCGACAGCAGGCTCAGCATGACCTGGCGCAGCTTGGCGCCGTCCAGCAGCACGCTCGATGGCGAGGCACTGCATTCGAGCATCAGGGTCACGCCCGCCAGCTCCGCTTCTGTCCGCATCTGTTCCATGACGCTCTGCAGCAGCTGGCATGGATCATGGGCTTGCAGCTCCAGTTGCAGCGGGCCTGTTTCAATCTTCGACAGGTCCAGGATATCGTTGATCAGCTTGAGCAAGTGCTGGCCGGAACGATTGATGATGGCCAGGTTGTTACGCGCCTCCTCCGGCATGTCGTCGGCCTCGGCCAGCATTTGCGAAAAGCCGATCACGGAATTGAGCGGCGTGCGCAATTCATGGCTCATATTCGACAGGAAGACGTTCTTTGCTTCGTTAGCCGCCTGCGCCGCCGACACCGCCACCGACAGCGCCGCGGTACGCTGCTGCACCAGTTCCTCCAGGTGGTGGCGATGCCGGTGCAGCTCCTGCTCGGCAAGCTTGCGCGCACTGATGTCGGAATAGCTGCCGCGCGTCAGGCGCCGGCCGGTTGCCGGCAATGCGACGAGCCGCACTTCGCACGGGAAACAGTGTCCGTCGGCGTGCAGCACAAGTCGTTCGAACAGCAACTCGGCGCCGGCCAGGCTGCGCGCGGCGTTGTCCCTGACCGATACCTGCGGCGGCAAACCGTCGGGCTGGTGCGCGGCATACAGCGCTTCCGGCGCCATTTGCAGCAGCAGAAGGCGGGGACGGCCGAACATCTCTTCGGCCTTGCCATTGAGATCGACAATGCGGCCCAGGTCCAGGTCGTAGACCAGGATCGCTTCCGGCGCATGCTCGACCAGCACCCGGTAGCGCGCTTCGCTTTCGCGGATGCGCGCTTCGGCCCGCACCAGGCGGCGCTGCTGCACGAGCAAGGCCGTCAGCAGCAACACCAGTATAAAAAAGGCAGCCAGCGTTGTCTGCACGGTCACCCGGTGCTGCTGCCAAAGGGAAAGGGGACGATTCATGAAAATGGTATTGGGCGGCAGGCGGTCCGGATCGGCGCCCCAGCGTTCCAGCGCCTGCCAGTCATACATGGGTGTCGGTTCGGACGGCAGCGTCATGACGTCCTCGGCGTCGGGATGGCGCAGTTCGCCGGCCAGGATGGCCAGCGATCGATGCCCCATGCGCGCGGCGTCCTGCTCGATGTGCTGGACCGAACCGCCCACCGACCCCATGCCCAGGGTCACGCTGAACAGCACAAAGGTCGGGGCATTGGCCAGCCGGATCGCCTGGCGCGCCATGTCGTATTGCTGGATCGTGTCGCCGGTCCTGTCGCGATTGACCGACGAGCACAGCAGGATCGTATCCGGCGGCAAATTGGCTACCCGGTGCCGCATCTGCGCCAGCGTCAGGTCATCGGTGTATTCGAACACCAGCCGGCTTTTCCACTGCGCTGCGGCGCGTTCCACATTGCGCCTGGCCATCTGGTCGGCATCGCCCACCCCGATCAGCACGACCACCCGCTGGGTCTTCGGGAACAGCTGCAAGGCCTGGCTTATCGTTCCGGCGTAATCGGGGCTGCTTGTTTGCAGGAAGATACGGCGCCCCTGCGTGTTGACGGGCTTGGACGCCGTCATCGCCAGGACCGGCGCTGGCACGGACAGGTCCGGCAATTCTTCCAGCAGGAAGCGCAGCGCCGGCTGGTGCAGCGTGACGATCAGGTCCACATGCTGGCCCTTGTAACGCTTGTTCAGGAAGTCGCGCCGGGTGCGCCGCAGCTCGGGCGCGGCTTCCTGGTTCACATTCAGGAATTCGACGCCGATGTGTTCGGCATTGACGCCGCCTTCGACCAGGGTGTCAATATAAGTCTTGGTCATCAGGTCGATGCCGGGACGCCCCAGGCCGTAGGGGCTCAGGATCAGGACCTTTTTTCCCGCGAGCGATTGCGCATGGGCCGCCTGCACCGCCGGCACCAGGCCGGCAGTGAACAGACAAGCAATTATCCAGCGTGGAACCACCTTATTCATCGACCCGTCCTGATGAGCTCATATACGGGACCACCGTACAAGGGCCGCGCCACGCTGTCACTTGTACTTTGGTACAGGGCCAGCCTGGATGGCGAGTAAAATATCGGAAACAGCCAATCCAGGGAGATACGCCATGATCGAATCCGCACCAGTGACCGCAGAGAGCGAACTGGCACACTTTGCCAACCGGGTCTGGGACGAAGAAATCGTTCCCGCACTGGTTAACTACATTGCCATTCCGGCCAAAAGCCCGGCCTTCGATGCGCAGTGGGCCGAACACGGCTATCTGGAACGGGTGGTCACCGATGCCGTCGCCTGGGTACGGAGCAAAAAGCTGTCCGGCCTGACGCTGGAAATCCTGCGCCTGCCGAACCGGTCCCCGGTAATCTACTTCGAGATGCCGGCCACCAAGCCGAACTGCGAGGACACCATCCTCATGTATGGCCACCTCGACAAGCAGCCCGAATTCGACGGCTGGCGTTCCGACCTGGGACCGTGGACCCCGAAATACGAAGACGGCAAGCTGTACGGACGCGGCGGCGCCGACGACGGCTACGCCGTGTACGCATCCCTCACCGCCATCATGGCGCTCGACCGCCAGAACATTCCGCGACCGCGCTGCGTGGGCCTGATCGAAACCTGCGAGGAAAGCGGCTCCTACGACTTGCCGCCCTACCTGGAAATCCTGGGCGACCGGCTGGGCAAGGTGTCGCTGGTGGTCTGCCTGGACTCGGGCGCCGGCAACTACGACCAGCTGTGGCTGACGACTTCGCTGCGCGGCATGGTCTCGGGCGTGCTGAAAGTGGAAGTGCTGACCGAAGGCATCCATTCGGGCGCGCATTCGGGCGTGGTGCCGTCCAGCTTCCGCATCCTGCGCCAGCTGATCGACCGGCTGGAAGACGCCAAGACCGGCACCCTGCTGCCGGAAAGCTTCCACTGCGAGATCCCCGCGGTCAGCCTGGAACAGGCGCGCGCCACGGCCGCGATCCTGAAGGAAGAAGTCTACAAACGCATGCCGTGGGCGTGCGGCATGGACGGCGGCCCCGTCCTGCCCGTGACCACCGACCCGGTCGAAGCCCTGCTCAACCGTACCTGGCGCCCAACCCTGTCGGTGACCGGCGTGGACGGCATGCCCGACCTGGCCAATGCCGGCAATGTGCTGCGGCCCTACACGGCATTCAAGCTGTCGCTGCGGCTGCCGCCTGTCATCGATGGCAACGCGGCGGCGCTGCGGCTGAAGGCTTTGCTGGAAGATAATGCGCCCTACAACGCCAAGGTCAGCTTTGTCCCGGACGGCGTGCCCGGTGCCTACGGCGCCACCGGCTGGAATACGCCGGCGCTCAGTTCCTGGCTGTCGACGGCGGTCAATGCCGCCAGCCTGAGCCAGTTCGGCACGCCGGTCGGCTTCCTTGGCGAAGGCGGCACCATTCCGCTGATGAGCCTGCTGCAGAAATCATTCCCGAAGGCGGAAATGATGGTGTGCGGCGTGCTGGGACCGAAGAGCAATGCGCATGGTCCGAATGAATTCCTGCATGTGCCTTATGGAAAACGGCTCACTGCCGCCGTAGCCCAGGTCATCGCCGCCCATCCCTGAAACGACTCAGCCCCCACCGCGGTGGGGGCCGTCCTGCTTACTTGCGCCAGATCGCCGACCGGACCGAATCGCAATACCACCATTTGTACAGCGAGTAACCCTGCATCGCCAAGGTGTTGGTCTTGGTCGCCATCTCGGCTGCCGTCATGCCGGCGCCGGCGTACCAGCTGCCCTGGCTAGGCACCCAATCGGTGTTGTAGACCGCGCCACCCGATGTGCATGGCATGTTTTCAGGCATTTCGCCGGAATCGGTCATGTGGTTGAACCAGCCCTGGAATGCCTGGCTCGAAATATTGTTGACCGTCCAGTAGGCGGTCGACCGGGGCGCCCAGACCAGGATCGGGCCATCCGGCAGCGTGCTTCCTTTCAGCAAGGTCCATGGTCCGTTCGGGGCCGCATTGCCATTGGTATAGGGCGTGGTCTGGCCATGGGCAAACGGCATTTTGTACACGGCACTGTTCTTGGCCATGTGGACGTGCACGTGCGGCCCGGTGGAATTGCCGCTATTGCCCGACAGTCCGATGAACTGGCCCTTGGTGATCTTCACGCCGCCGGACACTGCCGCCTCGGGTGCGATCCAGCCCGTGTCGCTGGGGTTGGTGAAGTTGACCTTGTTGTTCGGGCAGATCGATGCCGGTACCGAACCGGGGATCATGTGCGCGTGCAAGGCGTAGATGCCATCGTCCGTCTTGATCCACACGTGGTTGCCGGCCACGCCGATATAGAAGTCGAGCACATCCTTGTCCTTGGTGCCGGCCTTGGCATTGTCCGGTGCGTTACGCCAGCAGCCGACCACGGTACCGCTGACCATGGCGTACATTTTCTTGCCGTAGATAAGGTGATTGGCATTGACCGTGCTGTCGGCGCCGTCGGAGACCAGGTTGCTCCATTTGTTATTGCCGATATGGCGGACAGCGCCGATATCCTTGGCCTCGCCTTGCAGGTAGCCTGCGCCGTGGGTGCCCGTGACGTAGCGGTGGTTCAGGTTCAGGTCGTCGCTTTTCAGGGGAAAGTCGGCAGCGGAAGCGGATACCGAGAGGAGCGCGGCGCCGGCGAGCATGGCCGAGCGGATTACATTGCATACAGAAGTCATTTTTCAGGATTCCCAGAGTGTTGGTGAAGCATGGATTGCCATGCTCGAGAGTGTGTGCTGAAGCCATTTCGTGTGTGTTTAAGCCGGTTTGTTCAGCGTGTCCTGCTTCGCCGGCTGCGATGGAAGAATCTTAGGCGTCTTGATGGGACCGTGTTCTTAAAACAATATTTCGAGAACACTAAGGAAACCTTAAATATTGATGAAGTGGATTCTTAAGGTTCCAGAAAGCGCGTGGGCATGACGGGGCTTGCTCTAACGCGTTCTCAGCTGCACCCAAATATGGTAGGCTGGCGTGCCTGAAAATCAATCTTTCATTCAGTAACTGGTTGGCACCGGCTACCCGCCAAAACCCAATCCCGTCACAGTCATACGCGCGCCACCAGCACGCGAGAAGGAAACACATGAGCAAGGACGAAACACTTCGCCTGCACGTGCCCGAACCTACGGGCCGTCCAGGTTGCGCCACCGATTTTTCCTACCTGCGCCTGTCGCCCGCCGGCGCGGTGCGAAGGCCCGACATTGACGTGCAGCCGATGGATACGCGCGATCTCGCGTACGCCCTGATCAGCGTCATCGATGCAGACGGCAAGGCCGTCGGCCCGTGGGTACCGGACATCTCCCCCGACGTCGTGCGCACCGGCCTGCGCGCCATGATGAAAACCCGGATCTTCGACAGCCGCATGCTGCTGGCCCAGCGCCAGAAAAAAATGTCGTTCTATATGCAGAGCCTGGGCGAAGAAGCCATCGGCACCGCGCAGGCGCTGGCCCTGAACATCGACGACATGTGCTTCCCCACCTACCGCCAGCAAAGCATCCTGATGGTGCGCGACTACCCCATGGTCGACATGATCTGCCAGCTGATGTCGAACGAAGGCGATCCGCTCAAGGGCCGCCAGCTGCCGGTCATGTACTCGGTCAAGAAGGCCGGCTTCTTTTCCATCTCCGGCAACCTGGCCACGCAATACATCCAGGCCGTCGGCTGGGCCATGGCGTCGGCCATCAAGGGCGACACGAAAATCGCATCGGCCTGGATCGGCGACGGCGCCACCGCCGAAGCGGACTTCGATACCGCCCTCACCTTCGCGCACGTGTACCGCGCACCGGTCATCCTCAACGTGGTCAACAACCAGTGGGCCATCTCCACCTTCCAGGCCATCGCCGGCGGTGAAGACACCACCTTCGCCGCCCGCGGCGTCGGCTGCGGCATCGCGTCGCTGCGGGTGGACGGCAACGACTTCCTGGCCGTGTATTCGGCATCATGCTGGGCCGCCCAGCGCGCCCGCCGCAACCTGGGCCCTACCCTGATCGAATGGGTGACCTATCGCGCAGGTCCCCATTCCACGTCGGACGATCCGTCCAAGTACCGTCCCGGCGACGACTGGTCGCATTTCCCGCTGGGCGACCCGATCGCCCGCCTGAAAAAATACCTGATCGGCGCAGGCGCATGGTCCGAGCAGGAGCACGAAGAAACCCATAAGGCGCTGGAAGCGGAAGTACTGGCCGCGCAGAAGGAAGCCGAGAAATTCGGCAGCATGGCCAGCGGCCACGTATTCAGTCCAGCCGAAATGTTCGAAGGAATTTACAAGGACATGCCTGAACACCTGCGCGCACAGCGCCAAGAGCTGGGAATCTGACGATGAGCGACAAGAAAACACCGATGACCATGATCCAGGCCCTGCGTTCGGCCATGGACGTGATGATGGAAAAGGACGACAACGTGGTCGTCTTCGGCCAGGACGTGGGCTACTTCGGCGGCGTGTTCCGCTGCACCGAAGGACTGCAGAAAAAATACGGCACGCAGCGCGTGTTCGACACCCCGATTTCCGAAGGCGGCATCGTGGGCGTGGCGATCGGCATGGGCGCGTACGGCTTGCGGCCTTGCCTCGAAATCCAGTTCGCCGACTATATCTATCCCGCGTATGACCAGATCGTGTCGGAAGCGGCGCGCCTGCGCTACCGGTCGGCCGGCGACTTTACCGCGCCGATCACCATCCGCACGCCCTGCGGCGGCGGCATCTACGGCGGCCAGACGCACAGCCAGAGCCCGGAAGCGGTGTTCGCCCACGTGTGCGGCCTGCGCACCGTCATGCCATCGAATCCCTACGACGCCAAAGGCCTCTTGATCTCGGCCATCGAAAACGATGATCCGGTAATCTTCCTGGAACCGAAGCGCCTGTACAACGGACCATTTGATGGCCACCACGACAAGCCTGTCGTGCCCTGGTCGCAAAACCCGATGGGCGAAGTGCCCGAGGGCTACTACACCGTGCCGCTGGACGTGGCCACCGTGTTCCGTCCCGGCGAACAGCTGACCGTGCTCGCCTACGGCACCATGGTATGGGTATGCGAAGCCGCAGCCAGGGAGAGCGGCATCGATGCCGAAATCATCGACCTGCGCAGCCTGTGGCCGCTGGACCTGCCGACCATCCTGAAATCAGTCAAGAAAACCGGCCGCTGCGTGGTCGTGCATGAAGCCACGCGCACCTGCGGCTTTGGCGCCGAACTCGTGTCGCTGGTTCAGGAACACTGCTTCTACCACCTGGAAGCCCCGATCGAACGCGTGACCGGCTGGGACACGCCCTACCCGCATGCGCAGGAGTGGGCATATTTCCCGGGCCCCGAACGGGTGGCCGCGGCATTCAAACGTACGGTGGAGGCATAAATGGGTGTTCACGTAATTAAAATGCCGGATATCGGCGAAGGCATCGCGGAAGTCGAATTGGTGATGTGGTACGTCAAAGTGGGCGACATGGTCACCGAAGACCTGATCCTGGCCGACGTCATGACCGAAAAGGCGACCATTGAAATTCCGTCGCCGGTGCACGGCAAGGTGCTGGCACTGGGCGGCGCCGCCGGCCAGGTGATGGCGGTGGGCTCGGACCTGATCCAGATTGAAGTGGAAGGCGCCGGCAATGTGCGTCCTGGCGCGGCGCCCGCGCCTGCCAGTGCGCCCGTCGTCGTCACGCCGTCGATGCCGGTGCCGGCCACCGTGGCCGCGACGCCGACACCCGTACAGGTGCCGCAAAAAGTCGTACCAGCAGCGCCGGCGAAGACCGGCGCATCGCGCGAAGCGGGCGAAAAGCCCATCGCGTCGCCTGCCGTGCGCCGCCGCGCCTGGGACATGGGCATCGAACTGCAATTCGTCCATGGCAGCGGCCCGGCCGGACGCATCGTGCAGGACGACCTGGACGCCTATGCGGCCCGGGGAAGCACGGCGGGCGCGTCGGGATCCGGTGCGCGCTACGCCGAACGCAACGACGAACAAAGCGTGCCGCTGATCGGCCTGCGCCGCAAGATCGCCCAGAAAATGGCCGAATCCAAGCGCCGCATTCCGCACTTTTCGTACGTTGAAGAGATCGACGTCACCGAACTCGAAGCCTTGCGCGTGCGCCTGAACGAGCAATGGGGCAAGGAACGCGGCCGCCTGACCGTGCTGCCGCTGCTGATGCGCGCCGTGGTGCTGGCCTTGCGCCAGTATCCGCAAATGAACGCGCGTTTCGACGACGACGCCGGCGTGGTCACGCAATTTGGCGCCGTCCACATGGGCGTGGCCACCCAGACCGATGCAGGCCTGATGGTGACCGTCATGCGCCACGCGGAAGCGCGCGACCTGTGGTCGAGCGCCGCTGAAGTGTCGCGCCTGGCCACGGCCGCGCGCGACGGCAAGGCAGGCCGCGACGAGCTGTCCGGCTCCACGATCACCATTTCCAGCCTTGGCGCGCTGGGCGGCATTGTGACCACACCGGTCATCAACCACCCGGAAGTGGCCATCATCGGCGTGAACAAGATCGTCGACCGGCCCATGATCCGCAACGGCGCCATGGTGGCGCGCAAGATGATGAATCTGTCGTCTTCGTTCGACCACCGCGTCGTCGACGGCATCCACGCCGCCGAATTCATCCAGGCCATCCGTGCGCTCCTGGAATGCCCAGCCATGCTTTTTGTCGAGTAATCCATGAACGCACACACTACTACCCTGCTGGTCATCGGCGGCGGACCTGGCGGCTATGTGGCCGCCATCCGCGCCGGTCAACTCGGCATTCCCACCACCCTGGTCGAAAGCGGCAACCTGGGGGGCACCTGCCTGAACGTGGGCTGCATTCCGTCCAAGGCCCTGATCCACGCGGCCGACGAATTTGAAAAGACCAGCCACTTTGCCAGCGGATCCGCGCTGGGCATCACGGCCCTGTCGCCCAGCATCGACCTGGCGCAAACCACGCGCTGGAAGGACGGCATCGTGGCGCGCATGACCGGCGGCGTGGCCGGCCTGCTCAAGAAGAACAACGTCCACGTCATCAAGGGCCACGCCAATATCATCGACGGCAAGACCGTAGAAATCGTGCGCGAGGGCGAAGCAGCGCAAAAAATCGGTTGCCAGCACATGCTGATCGCGACCGGTTCGCACACACTGGAACTGCCTTTCATGCCGTTTGGCGGGCCTGTGATCAGCGCCACCGAAGCCCTGTCGCCGGCCAGCGTACCGAAACGCATGGTGGTCGTCGGCGCCGGCTATATCGGGCTGGAGCTGGGCATCGCCTACCGCAAGCTGGGCGCGCAAGTGAGCGTGGTGGAAGCACAGGACGCCGTGCTGCCCGCCTACGACACCGACCTGACCAAGGCCGTGGCCAACTCGCTCAAGGGCCTGGGCATCGATGTGCACCTTGGCTGTTCGGTGCTGGGGATGAATGCTGGCGCCGACGCGGTGCGCGTGCGCCCTGCACAGGGCGACGAATTCGAACTGCCTGCGGACCAGGTGCTGGTGGCGGTGGGCCGCCGTCCGCGCACGAAGGGCTTCGGGCTGGAAGGCCTGATGCTCGACATGGCGGGGCACTTCATCAAGGTCGACGACCAGTGCCGCACGTCGATGCGCGGCGTGTGGGCGATTGGCGACGTCACGGGCGAGCCGATGCTGGCGCACCGCGCGATGGCCCAGGGTGAAATGGTGGCCGAGATCATCGCCGGCAAGAAGCGCCACTTCATGCCGGCGGCAATTCCGGCCGTATGCTTTACCGATCCGGAGCTGGTGGTGGTCGGCATGACGCCGCAGGAAGCGAAAGCGGCCGGCATCGACAGCATCGATGCGCTGTTCCCGTTTTCGGCTAACGGCCGCTCGATGACGCTCGAATCGAAGGACGGCTTTGTGCGGGTGGTGGCACGCAAGGACAACCACCTGATCATCGGCTGGCAGGCAGTGGGCAAGAGCGTGTCGGAACTGAGCGCGGCGTTTTCGCAGTCGCTGGAAATGGGCGCGCGCCTGGAAGATGTGGGCGGCACCATCCACGCGCACCCAACCCTGGGTGAAGCGATCCAGGAAGCGGCATTGCGCGCGCTAGGCCACGCTTTGCATATCTAGAACTCGGAAAAAGCCGGCTTCCTGTTGGTCGCTCTCAGAACCGCTTGTTCAGGGAAATGGACATCGTGCGGCCGACCGGATTGGTCAGGGTCGGGTCGAAACCGCCGCCTCCGTTAATGCTCTGCGCCACATTGACGAATGGCGGCTTGCGGTCGGACAGGTTGACCACGCCCAGTGCGAGGGTGGTGCCCTTGAGCCATTCGGCGCCGGCGCCGTCGAATTCATAGGCCACGCGGGTATCGACACTGGTGTAGCTGGCCACCTTCTGTTCCGGCGCCGTCAGGTTGTTCGCGTAGCTGTTCTGGTAGTTGGCGAAGGCGTTCATGTACCACTGGCCCAGCGACCAGTTCATGCTGAGGCGGGTCTTGATGCGCAGCGGGTTGTAGATGTCGTTAAGCTGGTCGACCAGCGGCGCGCCGGAAGTGGCCGCCACCTGGTATTGGGTGAAGTAAGTGCCCGACAGGCCCAGGCCGACATTGCCCCAGCTACCGGTCGGCACGCGGGTGCTGGCCTGGAAGTCGATACCCTTGGTGACCGACTTGCCCAGGTTGCGGTTGCGGCCGTCGACAAACAGGGTCCAGGTGACAGGCGGCACGCCCGATACGGTATAGGTCGCCAGCAATTGCGCCACCAGTGCCGGGTCGGGATTGCGCTGGATGATGCCGGTACCGGCAAACGACGCCTCGCGGTTAAGCACGCTCAGGTCGGACAGGTAGCTGGTGACCTGGTTTTCGTACTTGATGTCGAAATAGGACATGCTCAGCCTGGTGCGGTTGCCGACCGGCACATCCCAGTCGAAGCCGACGGACTTGGTGGTGGCCGTTTCCGGCTTCAGGCCGGGCGCCGCGGCCGACAGGGCCACGCCCACGCGCAGGGCGCCGTTATTGGTCGGGTCGGAATAGTTTTGCACGAACAGGCCACCGCGCCCGCCATTGGCGAAGCCGCGGATCTGGGTCAGGCCAGGCGCGCGGAACGAGGTGCCGTAGCTCGAACGCAGGGTCAGTCCCTTGCTTGGCACCCAGTTGATGCCCACTTTCGGATTGCTGGTGGCGCCGACGTCGCTGTAGTCGTCGCGGCGGATGGCCAGGTCCAGGTCGAGCTTCCGGATGCCGGGCATGGCGTTGCCCGAACCAACGATGGGCACCAGCAGTTCGCCGTACACCGAATTGATGGTGCGGTTCAGCTTGATGGAACCGGTGACAGGATTGGTCGCCGGGCCGGTCGTCTGGCCGCCTTCCGAGCTGATGCGCTGGCCCTCATAGCCGATTGCCGTGCGCAGCTTGCCGCCTGGCAGGTCCATCAGCGCGCCGTCCGCCTTGAGCTGGTAGTTGTGGAAAATGGTTTCGCCCGGCGAAATGGCCAGATGGTTGGAAATGGCAGCCAGGGTGTCCGGATTGTTCGGCCCGGTACCGAACACGTTCAGTGCCGTCAGCGGGTTGGTGCTGGCCAGCGCCGCATTGATCGCGGCCGTATTCAGGCCGGCGCGGGTGGCCGCCAGGTCATTGTTCTTGCCGTAGGTATAGAGCAAGCCGGCTTTCCAGGTGCCGCCCAGCGTCTTGTCGGCACCGACCGTCAATTGGGCCGATGTCGAATAGCCGCGGCTGACGTTCTGCGCCAGGTCGTTCACGAAGGAATACGCCACCGTTTCCGAACTGCCGGCCGGCGCGCCGACCGGGCGCACATAGAATGGGTTGGTGGCAGGCACGGTCAGGTTCGACGCCAGCATGGTTTGTTTCAATTCATACTCGCGCCGGGTCAGGAAGCCGTCCGCATACAGGCTGATGCCGCCGCCAAATTCCTGGTTGAAGGTAAAGGTGCCGCTGTTGCGCTCCTGGCGCGGAATGATGTCGGCGTATTTCAGGTTGTCGCACTTGTTGCTGGTACCGGCCACCAGCTGGCTGGCGTTCGCCCGCGTGATGCCGCCGGTCGGAATCGCATAGCTGGTGCCGGCGATGATGATATTTCCCGGTGCGCACTGGGTGGAGCGGAAGTCGCCGCCGCCCCGGGAACGCAGGTCGCCGGTGTAGAAGTCGCGGTCCTGGCCGTTGAGCGCGTTGTGGTAATCATTCTGGAAGGCAGCGGTAATGCTGCCGCCCTTCCACGCCGTGCCCCAGATCGCGCCGACCTGGCGTTCGTCGTACTGGTCGGCCTTGCCGAACTTGACGTAGACCTCGGGGGTATCGACCTTGCGCCGCATGATCAGGTTGACCACGCCGGCCACGGCGTCGGAACCGTAGATGGCGGACGCGCCGTCGGCCACGATTTCAACCCGCTGCAGCGCGAGGGTGGGAATGATGGACGGATCGACCGCCGCGCCCGTGGTGCCTTGGGCGACCGCGCGGTGGCCGTTGATCAGCGTGAGCGTGGCGAACGGGCCGATGCCGCGCAGGTTGACCGAGGAACCATAGCTGATGTTGCCCGAACCACCGGACTGCCCGCGCGAATTTTCCGACACGCCCAGGTTGAACACTTGCGGCACTTCCTGCAGCATTTGCGCGGTACTGACCGCGCCGGAGGCTTCGATATCGTCGCGGCTCACGCCGATGATGGCCGAACCGACCGGGGCGACACCGCGGATGCGGCTGCCGGTGACCACGATCTGGTCCAGCTTTTCGGGAGCGGCTTCCGAGGCAGCTGCATCCTGCGCGTGGACCTGGCGCGGCGTGCAGGCCAGGATCATGGCAGCGACGGCAATGGCCGTCAGGGCCGGTGGCGCATTGCCTGGACGGGTGCCCACCGGCGACTTGGTAGCGGATTGCAGCATAATGCGCCCCTGGGGAAGAATGCAAAGGAAATCGTGCGCTCTATTGTCTCCTGTTTGTTAAAGGAATCTAAGTAAAAAAACGCCGGACATCAAACGATGTGCAAGCGCTATGCGCATGGTGTGCGAGGGCCGCCACATGGGGCCATCGAGTGACCCCGCCGATGTTGAAGGCGGTAAAAGGAAGCGCTTGACGCCCTGATAACACCCTTCTATATTGCGGGTACTCGACCGACGTAGGCGAGACCATCAACGAATCAATAGGGAACAACGAATGCAATCCCAACATCGCGGGGCGGGCGGCACTTCAGGAGGCACTTTTGCGTTTTTTCTGGGGCTCCTGATGGCAAGTGCGGGTGCTTACCTGCTGCTCGACAATATCGTCGTATCGAGCAACTGGGGCATGAGCGTTCCCTTGTACCGCATTGGCGGCGGCTGGAACGTGACCGGTGGCGCCCTGCTGATTCCCTTCATGTTCGGGGTTGGTTGGATCTTCTACAACTCGCGAGCGCCGTGGGGTTGGGTCCTGGCGGCAGGCTCGTTGGCAGCCATCATCTTCGGCGTCCTGATGAACCTGAGCATCAGCCTGCGCAGCATGTCCCTGCTGAGCCTTTTGATTATCCTGGTGCTCTTGGTAGGCGGACTGGGCCTGTTCGCGCGGTCATTGCGCGCGACCTGAACAGAGCAGGAAGGTTCAGCGACAAATCGTCGATTACGGGCCGCTTTTCACTTTCGCCGTGTTGGCGCTGGCCGGCACGGTGTTCGCAGTGGCGCTGCTGGTCAAGCATCTGTCGCAGCGCCGCGCGGCTTAATACACGGGCCCTTTGTACAACACCACCGTCGCGGTCACGGAACCGCTATTGTCGGTGTTGTTCGAATCCCAGTAGTACAGCGACAGCTGGCCCGGGCCGACCATCGTCATTTCCAGGCGCGTGCCGATAGGGAAGTATGTTGCCCCGCCATTCAGGCTGCCGACCAGGCTGCCGAACAGAAAAGTACCGCCATTCTTGGTGTAGGTTCCGAAGTTCTGGCCGATCGGGTTGCCCAGGCCGTTGGCATTCGAGGTACGCGGACCGGTGCCTGCCGACCAGTAATCGTCCGGGCTGACCGAGATGGTCAGCAGGTCGCCGGGCACGACCGCAATCCCGGTGTTGAGGGGCACGCCGCCGGACGCGCTGTTGGCCGCTGCCTGCACTACAAATTGAAAGGTTGCCATGATGATTCTCCAGATTGAGAAACCATCCCTGAGCGATCAGGGTGGGCAGGCCCGTCAATTCTCATGAGCCTGCCTGATCGATCATGGCCGCCGAGCCGATCACGCCTTTGACCTGCTGCAAACAGTCGCTTGCAGCAGGCCGCGTCAAAGGGCTTAGGCCTCGCCCCCCATCGGCGAGCACAGCTCCACCAGGCTGCCGTCCGGGCAGCGCACATAGGACACGGTCTGGCCCCATGGCTTTTCTTCTGGCGCCGACAGTTCGGTCGCGCCGGCGGCCAGCGCGCGCGCATGGGCGGCCGCAACGTCGGGTGTGACGAAGCCCACTTCCATCCCCAGCGGCCGGGCCGAGCTGTGGGCCGCCACGTGGCCGGCCGGGAAATTCATCTCGCCCATGGCGTGCGACGCGAAGGACAGCGTGGTCTCACCCGTCTGCAACTCACCATACATGCCCGATTCGTGGAAGAATCCGCGCTCGAAGCCAAATGCACGCGTATAGAAATCGAGCGATGCAGCAACGTCGGGTACGTAAATGATCGTATAGGCGAATTTCATGATTTCCTTCAGGCTGGTGTGGTTTTGGCGGATGGCACGAGCATGCCCTGGCCGCACTGCGGGCCCAGTGTAAGCGAGCGCCGGTCCGCACGCAATTCTGTTGAATTGCCCCACGGTATTAATATAAAATGAACTGGAAGTCGTTCCGCACGAGCCGACGACGACAGTTGCCACTTCCGGCCGCCCCACACCCGCGGTCAAGCACATCTCCGGCCCCATACCCGCCAGCCAGTTTTCGTCTTTTTTTACGTTTCCACAATGTGAGAAGGTTTCAATAGCTTATTGGCCATTCGCCAATATTACTAGTCTCTTTTCGTCTTTTTTTCAGAATAATTTGAATAATTTCAAATACTTACATGAAAAAGGTGATTTTCATGCCTCATCCTGAAATGTCACACATTTTCACCGTTGCAATAAAATGACACGAAATGTAAATTGCCAAGAAGAACATATGGAAAGCACTCCACAGCTGTTAGCATATTTCATCCGCGTAATTTTTACGCGCAACCGGATACCCAACAACCATGTCTGACGCCGCGCAGGAATCCACAGTCAATCACCATTACCTGAACAAGGTGATCGATCTGAGCGAAGAAATGCATGTCGAAGCATCCGAAGATATTTTCGATGCGCGCGGCAACAAACTACTGGCCAAAGGGTCGCGCGTTTCCCGTTCGCTGCAGGAACGCCTGATCGTCCACAAGTTGAAAAAGCCGCTCGAGGCATGCATCGTGGTCGAAGGCGGCGTCAACGACAGCGCGGTATTGGATGCCGCCGAGCGAATCGCCGGCGCCTGCGTGCCGCTGGCCCATATCCTTGCCAGCAACCGCAAGTCCGGACCGAGCCCGACTGCCGTGCTGTCGCATCTGCGCTTCGGCAGCGCCATGAGCATGATGCTGACCATCGCCGACCGCCAGGGCGCCGGCGCGCTCGATCACGCCGTGCTGGTCAGCCTGCTTTCCATCAGCATTGCCGCCAAGGCGGGTTTATCGGAAAACGAGCAGTCCGTCGCTGGCCTGGCCGGCTTGCTGCACGATGTAGGCGAACTGTATATCGACCCCGCCTACCTGGAAAAAGGCAAGCGCCTGCTGCCCCACGAATGGTCCCACCTGGTGGTGCACCCGCACACCGGCGGCATGCTGATCAGGCAGCTCGAATCGTTCCCGCCTGCGGTCGCGCAAGCCGTGTCGGAGCACCACGAGCGCTTTGACGGCAGCGGTTATCCGCGCCGTCTCGCTGGCGCCGCGATCAGCGCGCCCGGCCAGATCGTATCGATTGCAGAACTGATCGCCGGCGTACTGGCCAAGGACCACCCGCTCGAACGGGCCGCGCTGGCCCTGAAAATTATTCCTGGAGAACACGCGCGGCCACTGCTCGCGGCCATCGCGGGCGCCTTGCGCGGCCACGACGCATCTCAGGACAGCATTGACGACAGCGTCGGCTACGGCATTGGCGCGGACAATGTGATCCGCCTCGTGGCCCGCATCGAGCACAGCCTGCGCATGGGACAGGACATGGTCGCCTCGGCGGCGCCTATGTCCCAGAAAACCCGCGACTTGCTGAAGGCCACCGTGGAGCGGGTGGAACATATCAAGCGGGCCGTGATCAGTACCGGCCTCGACATGGCGCCGCTGAATCCGGCGGCATCGCTCGACAGCAATGATGTCGCCGTCCTGTTCGAGCAAAATGTAACCAGCAGGGAGCTGCAATGGCGCATGCGCGATATCGCCCGCGATCTCGCCCTGTACGCCAGCGAGCCCCGGGACCGCCTGCTGCTGGTTCCATTGATCAATCTTCTGGACGATGATTTTTCCGGCAGCACGCCCATGACGGCGACAGCTTCCGCCAACGACCCGAATCTGCCGCTGACCGCCTGACCCGCCCGGTGTAGCCAAATTTCATGAATATGCCGTGAAAAACGGCTTGTTCCGTGATGGAAAATGCAATGCTTTCCACGGGTGCGCGCTGCCGCATGCAAATACAGTTGTGTTGAACTACAGAAATACCTTATAATAGAGTGTCAACAGATTTTCGACGCCCGCTGAGCCCCACACCACGCGCTTACGCACTGTTTTCCCGGCCCGATCCACGCCACTTTGTTCGATTCCTGTCATTCCGACCGGCCCACCCGCGTGACGCGGCAGTGCCGTCAATTCCATTTAACACGTCCGTTCCATCATTGCCCCAGTACGCCCATGCCTGACATTGCTACCGAATCCACCGTCAATCAACACTACCTGAACAAGGTCATCGACCTGAGCGACGAAATGCACGTTGAAGCGTCAGAAGACATTTTTGATGCGCGCGGCAACAAGCTGCTGGCCAAGGGCGCCCGCGTGTCGCGCGCGCTGCAGGAACGGCTGATCGTGCACAAGCTGAAAAAGCCCCTCGAAGCGTGCATCGTCGTTGAAGGCGGCATCGACAATACGTCCATCCTGCAAGCGGCCGAGCGGCTTGCGACCACCTGCGGGCCGCTGGCCCACATCCTGGCGGACAAGCGCATTGCCGGCCCAAGCGCCACGACGGTACTGTCGCACCTGCGCTTCGGCAGCGCCATGAGCATGATGCTGACCATCGCCGACCGCCAGGGCGCGGGCGCGCTCGACCATGCTGTCATGGTCAGCCTGCTGTCCATCCATATCGCCGCCAAGGCGGGCTTGCCGGAGAACGAACAAGCCGTCGCCGGCCTGGCCGGCCTGCTGCACGACGTGGGCGAACTGTATATCGATCCCGCCTACCTGGAACAAGGCAAGCGCCTGCAGCCGCAGCAATGGGCCCACCTGGTGGTGCATCCGCATACGGGCGGCATGCTGATCAGCCAGCTCGAAGACTTCGCGCCGGCCGTCGCGCAAGCCGTGTCGGAACACCATGAACGCTTCGACGGCAGCGGCTTTCCGCGCCGGATCAAAGGCGAAGCGATCAGTGCAGTTGGCCAGATCGTGGCCATCGCCGAACTGATCGCCAGCGTCATCGACAGGGACCATCCGCTCGAGCGCGCAGCGCTCTCCCTGAAAATTATTCCCGGTGAACACGCGCGCCCCTTGCTGACGGCCATCTCCGGCGCCTTGCGCGGCTACGTTGCCGTGCAAGAGGACATGGACATCTGCTACCGCCTGACCGGCGACAACGTGATCGAGCTGGTGGCCCGCATCGACTACGCCCTGCGCATGGCAAGAGAGATGGTGGCCATGGCCGCACCGCTGGCCTTCCGGACGCGCGAATTGCTCAAGGCCACCGACGAGCGCCTGGAAAAAATCAAGCGCGCCGTGATCAGCAGCGGGCTCGACATGGCGCCCCTGATGGAAGCCACGCCGATGAACAGCGGCGATGCCGCCATGCTGTTCGAACAGAAATTCGCCAGCCATGAACTGCATTGCCGCATGCGCGACCTGGCCCGCGACCTGGCCCTGCATGACGCCCAGCCGCAGGACCAGCCGATGCTGCTTCCGCTCGTCAAGCTGCTCGATGGCGACAGGTCGGCCAGCGCGCCCACGTCAGGCGCAGCGGCGGCCAACGACGCGACCCTGCCGCTGACTGCCTAATCGCGTTTCAGCAAGGTCTTGGCGATGATCCTGGCCGCGGCGCGGTTGGTGTCATCGTTCGGATGGATGCCGTCGCCGCCATGCACGAAGTCCTTCCACATGTCGAGCATGAGCGCGCCCGGCAATTCATCCCGGATCCGGTTCCTGTGCAGCGTACGGTACTGATTGTAATTGCCTTCGCTGGCCACCCACGCCAGGCCGAACATGGTCTTAAACAGCGGCAAATCCAGGTCGCCATAGCGCGGCGCCACATCGTAAATCGGGGTCAGACCCCGGGAAATGGCATATTCGCCCACCGCGATCAGGCGGTCGATCGACGCGTTCATTTCGGCCTCCGTGCACGGTTGCGATTCGGACTGGGGAATGCCGAAGGCGTCGGCGTGCAGGCAATCGTTCGGTTTCCCGATCAGCACGTATTTGGCATTGAGCGCGGTAAAACTTGGCGGAATGGCGACCCGGGCAATGGCCCGTTCCAGCTGCGTCTGGTAGCTGTCCCAGCCTGCCGGTCCGCAGGTGGCCGCGCCCGGCGCGCAGAACGGCCGATCGAAGGTCGTGGCGCCGGCCTGGGCTTCGTTGATGACATGGCCCGGCAGCCTGGTGTCGCGCACCAGCGCATTGCCCAGGCTGAGGTAGCTGCCCAGCCCGACGGCGATGCCGCCCAGCGGAGCCACGCCGTTGGAAAAAGGAGTCTTGGCCTCGGAATACGAAGCGCCTATGACCAGGAGGGGATATTGCGAGGGCAGTTGCTGTGCCGCGGCCGTCGCCATGAATCCGAAGGAACCAACAATCAATATGCTGCGTACATTCATAAGCGCTTATCTCCTTGATGTGATTGGTTTATACATTTCGTCAACTAAATTACGAAATGTACAACCATACTATCAGGAAACAAGGTAAAAACTAGTGCCATGAAGAAATAATTAATATTGCTTTTCGCTTACTTCGCCGGGGCCGCCAAGGGCTTGTCCTTGTCGACCACATACACGCCGATCAGGCGCATGGTGGTGCTGCCCACGTTGCGCGCGCCATGCACCTTCCCGGCCGGGATGACGAATCCTTCGCCCGCCTTGACCCTGCGCGCCGGTTCGCCGTCGATCAGCACTTCGCCTTCGCCTTCGAGCACATAGCTGATCTCGTCGCCCGGATGGGTATGGCGACCGGCCACGCCCCCGGCTTCAATCTCCACCCGCATGACCACCGCTTCGCGCCCCGGCGCGGCAACATCGGCGCGCGTGACCGGAATGCGGGTGATGCCGCCCGACTGCGCGGCAGCCATCAAAGGAACCAGGGCCAGCAAGGACAAGCAGGCAAAATGACGCATTGATGGTGCTCCCGTTTATTTAAGGTAGACCCCGCCGCACACGATGATGTCTTCCATCGGCTGGCAGAACATGGTCTTGGGTTCGATTTTTCCGCTGACCGGATTGGTGAACTTGTATTCCTGCCAGAACGGCTTGCCCGACTTGGCCATCTCGACGCGTTCCTTGACGAAGGCCTTGCCGTCGATGTCCTTGATCTCCATCAGGTTCTTCCCCAGCATGCGCGGATTGGCGCCATGCGCGTGCACCACGCCGTCGTAGCCGTAGACCGTGATGTACAAATCGCGGTCGGTAAACGGACCATCCTTGCGGTTGATATCCACGTAGGCTTTTTCCTTGCCGTTCGCTTTCACGAAAGCCACGGCCTTCCTGACCATGGCTTCGGCTTCGGGCTTGGTGGCCTCGTCGGCGGCCTGGGTTGGGCCGCACACCGCAGCTGCGAAAAGGATCACAAGAAATTTGCGGAACGCATGCATGACAGGCTCCTCGTGGTTTGCACACCGGGCTGGCGTCCAAACCATGCTACGCGCCGTACTTACGCTTAGCAATCAAATTCTTGGTACGTGAAAGCCGCAATTGTTGGTCCCGATGCGAATCTGTACTGTGCAGCTTGCCTGTCCCAAAACGCAGTGCAGGCATGAAACTGCCATCTCCAACAAGGAAAAATATAATGAGACTTCCATTGATCACCTGCGCCCTTCTCGCGCTCATCCCGGCCGCGGCGCAAGCACAGTCATCCGTCACCATGTTTGGCATCGCCGACGCCGGCCTGGTGCGCGAAAGCGGCGGCACCGCCGGCACCCTCACCAAAATCAGCAGCGGCATCGGATCGGTGTCGCGCCTGGGCTTTCGCGGCAATGAAGACCTGGGCGGCGGCTGGTCGGCCAACCTGCTGCTGGAAATGGGACTCAAGCTCGACACGGGCGAAATCGACAGCGCCGGCAGCATCTTCAACCGCCAGGCCTACGTCGGCCTCAAGCACGCCAGCTACGGCGCGCTGACCCTGGGCCGCCAGTACACGCCCTACTACAACAC
>Ga0187844_10000171_pt1 | contig 48504 bp, 47 predicted proteins | sample SpaLakP09_SKY_50_FD_134517 | JGI IMG/M metagenome (GOLD analysis project Ga0187844, IMG submission 134517) | Oligotrophic lake water microbial communities from Sparkling Lake, Wisconsin, USA - SP09_SKY_50 | ecosystem: Environmental > Aquatic > Freshwater > Lake | place: USA: Sparkling Lake...
CTAGTGGAACTCGTCGACGTAGTAGAGGTATCAGACGTGCCAGAGGTACTTGTCGACGAGGAAGAACTTGACGAACTAGCGCTAGATAGCTCTGAGATCAGACTTTTTAAATCCGCTTCTAATCTTCCCGGACCACCATGATGCCCATAGCCTGATGTGGACGAAGTGCTAGAAGTGCCCGATGTCGATGAGACACTGTTACTGCTGTCACTCGTCGAGTCCGACTGACTATGAGGGTCGGCCGGGATTACGGTTTTTTTCGCCAAAACATATGTAAGATGATGATTTATAAGGCGAAATCGATTTTATAGTTTATCGGCTCTACTTCCCGGTCGAGATCCAGTGGATACTCTCCAAACCGGTTGATATGTTCACGCCTGTATGGCGCCGTCCCTCTAAGAATTTCCTCTGTGAGTACATAGCCTTTTGTCTGAAGGTTTTTTAGAATGCGTGACATTCCATGGACGTTGTGCAGAATGACCATGTTGGCCACGAGCTGGTTGTACTTCACGACCTTGCGCTGCTCGTGTTTGATATTTTCCGCAATGATTCCGTCTCCACCAAAGAACAGCCATTTCACAAAGTCGTTAAACTCCTCACTCTTGTTAGTTGCAGCATGGATCGTTTTCCTGAGTTCAGCATCGTTGATGTACTTCAACAGAAACTGGGTACGAACTGCCCTGCCCAACTCCCTGAATGCATAGTAAAGTCTGTTCTTACGGCTAGCTGTACCCAGGCGACGCAGAATTGTCGATGGTGCAATTTTGCCTGTTTTGATGGAGATAACGACTCGCAGCATATCCTTCAGATGCCTGGCAATCAGATCCCAGTCAATCGATCCTCGAAACAAACTGTCAATGTGTTCATAGTGATCACCCTTATCAGCCCTATAGAACGTCAAGTCTTTGATATTGCGAATACGCGGCATAAGGTTAATGCCAAGCAAATGTGCTAACCCAAAAACCGGCGTACTTTGCGCCTGAGTATCTCCATGCAGAGTGTCTGGCTGTATATCGGATTGGTTTTTAAGCAGACCGTCTAGAATGTAGACAGCTTCGTATACGCCACATGGAATGAAATGGCTAAACAACGCGATGTATGTGTCGGACACATGGTAATAGCCAATACCTCCATACCCACCATAGCGGATATGGTATTCAGACAGCAGATTCTGCTCGTACATATTCCATTTGGTGCCGTCAGCAGATGCGCTTTTCCCAGTGCCCCAATATCTTGGTAAAGCAAAACGGTTGTAGGCGTTGATGACCTTGGTGATCGCTTTATCAAGGCGCTGTTCGGTGACATGCTTCAGATTCAACCAGGCGACCTGCTTCCTGCTTAGTCCTTTGACTGACCTTGCAGTTTGCGTCGGCCCCAGGTTGCAACCGTAGCAGAATAAGGTCGTAATGAATCGTTTACGGGGATCATCAACCTTCGATTCGAATCCAGATAGTGGACCGAACAGGCGATGCAAGTCCAACCATTTCTCTGTTTCGGTTAACACATCCAAAATGCTGGCGTCGCTCATTTGTGTCCGGATGGCTTCGTCCACGATTGCTAGTTCAGCTGGTGGCTTTTGTCGCTCACCACGGCGTATGACTAGCCCGGTCTCATCAATATCGACATGCCCATTCTCAGGAAAACGTTCATCGACTTGTTTTGTCAGTGCCTGCATCTGCGTGCGCAATTGCGCTACAAATTCCTGCGGTTCTACCGGAAGGCCCACCATTTCGCTATAGGCGTGCACTTCTCGCTCATATTCCTCCCAGGAAACCAGGTGATTGCGGTAATCATCGTAGTCACCACTATGCTCGACAAACAAATCGCCTGACTTCAATTCATCCATGACAGCAGAAAATACCGCCAATTCGAAGTATTTCCGGTGGTAATGGGTAGGCGGTGCGCTGAGCCTCTTACCGAACACCAGAGTTCGCCACTTCTCTGGCATCCAGTCCAACGCCAGCATATCGATCTGGCTCTCAGCGATAGACAGATGCTCCTTATGGCTGGACCGGTATTTTTGTGTCAGTGCAATCATCGCCAGCAAGCTTTCGTCTTGTGAGCTTGAACGTAGCGTCAACGCTTCCAAGCATTTGAACAACAGGCTTCGTTTTCCGGTGTAGATTGCCAGCATGAACGGGAAATAATTGTTTCCCGCATATGCCATATGCTCATCGCATTCTCTTATCCAGCTTGCCAGATCTCCGTCAAGCGAGCTTTCGACGCGAGCAACACGCTCTTCGCTTGGCCCATCTTCGCTAAAAACGGTCAACACCGCCCGAAATTGGCCTATCAAACGCTCAACCTGATCGGCTTGCTGGAGGTGATATTGGCGTAGCCGCTCTTCTGCCACATTATGCAAGTTTCGAATGGTCTTGATAAAAATTTCAGCAACATCGTCCATCGCATTTTGTAGCTGGGTCTGAATCAAGAGCACTGCCAGGGTGTAGCGCTTTAAGGGTTTTAATGCTCGCATTTCTGCCATATCAAGGGCGCGCGCTTCAAGAACAAGTTGCTCGCGCTTGGCGGCAGCTATCTGTCCAGTGTCTGGCAGATCGCCCGCCAATTTGGTCATGCCATCAATATGCTGCAAGAAATCTGTAACTTCCCGGACATTGGGTTGTTTAGGCTCCCGTTTCAGACTATCCCAGGCACTTCTGCCAGCAACCGATTTCAGTAGGCCATCAATCCTTGTTGTAATTGATTCCGACAATGTGCCTGCTACTGTTTTGTAAATACGGTCGTTGATTGTTGCCCTGGCATTCCGTGCCAGTCGAAACAGATAAGTAAATCCGGGCAATTCAAAGCGGCGCTGTATCAGTTCTTCAATAAGGACATTGATAATGTCAGGTAACTCCTGCTTGGTCTGCGCTGCCTGAAGGGCTTGTTCTGCCAGCCATTTTTCGGTGGCATCTGTCATTTCCTGGATACCAACGAATTCTCGCAAAATTGTCTGTTGGCGGTGCTTGGTACCAGATTTGTCATACTTGGCCAAGGCATCTTTGGATGGCTTTCGTACTTGTGCCCGGCTGCAGATGTGCTCAATGATCACGACGGGGACACTACTTAACGCCACAAAATAACCTAACCTCTGCAGAAGTTTCAATTGCAGCAAAAGCAGAGTTTGTTGAGAAATTTGACGGTATCTAGCGGCAACAAATTTGAGTTCGGCGGGTGTTGGTGTGTAAATGGCAATCAGCTCTTGTTCTGTGAACTCAAGCTTCAGACGGGGATAGGCGGTCTCATGTACGCTGCTCATCTGTTTAATTGACCAAATAACTTATGTTTATTTTAACAATGAAAAACATAGTTTTTTTTGCAGGACATTCTTGCTGAATATCTTAAGCTTTTAAAGGTCCTTGCAAACCTCTACTCTGGGCGCAATTTGTGCGTAAATCTGCTCCCACAAATCTCTCTCGAAATTGCCATTTTGAAATTTTGTTGAGTTAATGCACGGACAATATCTGAACTTTGCCTGCCGGGCAAGAAGAAAATTAATAAGCCCTTGACTTTTACGTTGATTTGGATTTGGAAATATGTCGTTGCTGTTTTTTGCCTGTTTGAATGAAATTCGTAGTTTGCTATGTGAATCTTGCATGCTGATATGGGCATGAATTGACGTGCCAGATACGCAGACCTGGCAAGATGATGGTGTGTTGTAGGTCAGATTTTAAGCTCTGATCCCTGAAGTGCGGTTTTAACGGCATCCGCCATTTTTACCAAATTCGGATAGTCTGCTTTACTTGCTGTTCGCATCAAGAAGTCCCGCAGCTCCTCAGCGGAGGGTTTGTCGTCAAAGTCAAAGAAGTCCTTCAAATCCACATCTAACTCGACACGAATTCGCTCTAGTGTTTCTAGAGATGGGTAATGCTGGCCACGCTCAAGCCTGCTCAACGACTTTGTATCGATGCCAATGCGCCCGGCAAGCTCGTCCTGAGAGAACTGTTTGCGCTTTCGTAGAATTTGCACGCGCTGACCAACTAAATGCCGAACGTCCTCCATGTAAACCTCCAATGTTTATTGCCTTCAGTAAATCAACATCAGGGGCTTCTTAAAACAGCCTATTACGTTTATAATTTTATAAAATCAACTTTTAACGTTCACTTTTTGAATTTTGAATAAAAATTTAGATGTTCAACTCCATAAAAAGCAATCAAACTTGGAAATAACACATGGGAACAGCAAAGGGTCTTTTGATGGCATTGCTTGGCACATTTGCAGTTCCGGTTGCCGCTCTATCTGGGGTAGAGGCTACTGGTGCTTTGCTTGGCATGCTGCTTTCCCGTGACAACAGGACAAACGGTGTTTTCACTTTCTTCGTGGTGGCAGTAGTCATCTGCTTTTTGTCCATCCGACTACTGGCAGGAATGCACAAGAAAGCCAAAGACCTGGTGGAGAGCATCAATCGGCAGTCCAATCTGAATTTCAACGCTGGGAATCTGCTGGGCTATCCCAGTCCGGCATTCCTGATCTTCGACAAACAAAACCGGAAACTTGCTTTTTGCAATAGTAGTAATGGGGATTTCAAAATACATGAACTGTCGTATTTGTTAGCCTGGCGCTACGAATGGAAGATCAAGGAAAGTATGGAGCTATCAGGTCCAGGCCGACAAGTTGGTACGACAAATATGCACATGCCTTCATTTGAGCGTGTTCAGCGTGCCGGAGACTTTGCCCTGATCTTGGAAGTTGCCGATGAGAGCAATCCAGTGATCAAATTTTACATGAGCGAGAGAGCGGCCAAAGAATGGTGCGCAAAACTGAACGCCATCGTCAACGGCTAACTGATGTGGCGTGCGCCCATCATGCTCTCTGACAAAAACAATACCTATCACCATATCCCATGGTTTTTTTAAGACCAGGATACGACCTAAAGAAATTATGCATTCGGTTCAAGAATTACAGCGTGGCGCCATTATGGTGCGCACACAATGTTTAGACACTGTCACTCAGTTCGCGTCAGACAATCCAGGTATTCCAGCCCAGGCCGTTGCCATTGGTCTGGGTGAGTTGCTCATTCAATTCTCCGTCTCACAACTCGGGCAAGAGCATACGTATCATTTACTGTCGTCACTGCAAGAAGCCGTGCTCCTGTTCGGTGATAAAATCATGGAGCCGCATTAGGCGGTTCAGTGATGACCGTCCAATAAGTCAGCACAAACAATTCAACTGTGCAATGAACAGCGCAAAAAAGATCAAAGGAATTATTGCCCTGGATGCAGATGGTGTACTTCTTGACTATCATGCTTCCTATGCATTGGCCTGGCAGAAGACGTTCGGAGTTCTGCCGGCAGTCAAAGACCCGCTTGCCTACTGGCCTATAGATCGATGGGATGTTCAGAGATTGACTGGGAACGAACTGGAGCGGTTTCGCCAGTGTTTTGACGAAGAATTTTGGTCCACCATCCCAGTATTGCCAGGTGCACTGGAAGCTTGCCATCTGCTCAAGGATGCCGGTTATCACCTGGTGTGTGTAAGCGCACTGAAAGAGGCGTACCGGCTCTCCAGGCTACAGAATATCCGTGACCATGGATTTCCAATCGCCGACGTGATCGCAACTGAACAAAACGATACTGGCATTAGTCCAAAGTCCAAGGCTCTTAATTACTTGCGACCTGTTGCCTTTGTTGATGACTACCTGCCTTACTTCCGTGGTGTGCCAGTTGATATACACAAGGCACTCATTACCAGGGAACCTAATGGAACTCCAAATACTGGAGACGAACTGAGCAATGTGTCTTCGTCGCACTTGAACTTGCTGGAATTTGCAAATTGGTGGGTACATCGTGCACCGGATATAAAATGACCTGCTTGTCTTGAACTTGAGGTCAAAATGCAAATGGCCCAAATAAGTGGGCCATTTTTACTCCAACGTCTCCAAGGGGAAGTTTACGCCCGCAGGTTCAAGGGGCTAGTGTTGCAATTATCCTAGTTTGACATTCAGTAATTCTATTTTCGAGTTCATTGTCTGAGAGTATTTCGCTCATATTGGGCATTGATGATCTGGAACAGAACGTGTTCCAGCTTGCTACTTAGATAGCCCTTTGATTGACGCGCTTGGACAATTCTTCCGCAGTCTCTTTGCGTTCACTATAGCGATCCACCAGATAAGGTGAAACATCACGCGTCAGCAAGGTGAATTTCATCAGCTCTTCCATGACATCAACCACACGATCATAGTAGGCTGATGGTTTCATCCGGCCAGCATCATCAAATTCCATGAAGGCTTTTGCGACAGACGACTGGTTAGGGATGGTGATCATGCGCATCCAGCGACCCAGTATGCGCATTTGGTTGACCGCATTGAACGATTGCGAGCCACCAGAGACTTCCATCACAGCCAGGGTCTTGCCCTGTGTTGGCCGCACTGCACCGACCGACAAGGGTATCCAGTCTATTTGTGCCTTCATGATGCCCGTCATGGCACCATGGCGCTCCGGCGAAGTCCAGACCATGCCTTCGGCCCACTGTGCCAGCTCACGCAACTCTATGACCTTGGGATGGCTATCTGGTGCTCCATCTGGTAGCGGCAAGCCCTGCGGATCAAACACCCGCACCTCGCCGCCCATGGCTTCCAGCAGGCGTGCAGCTTCCAGCGTTAACAGCTTGCTATAGGAACGTTCACGCAATGAGCCGTACAGCAGCAGGAAACGTGGCGCATGGGTTGATGCTTCGGCTGGTCTGAGCTTGGCTGGCTCAGGCATATTGAACAATTCGGAATTCAGGCTGGGCAAATCAGACAGCATTGTTGACACGCTTACCCTCTGCATCAATGACTTTCTCGCCGTCTTCCTTGGTAAATTCGCCCAATTGCGGCGACGGCAAGATATCCAGTACGGCTTCTGAGGGACGGCAGAGTCGTGTTCCCATGGAAGTCACGACGATAGGACGGTTGATCAGGATGGGATGTGCCATCATGAAATCCAGCAATTCATCATCAGTCCATTTGCTGTCATCAAGATTCAGCTCTTCGTAGGGCGTGCCTTTTTTGCGCAATAGCGCCCGTACTGGCGTACCCATGGCGGCGATCAGTTCCACCAGCTTGTCCCTGCTGGGTGGGTTGATCAGGTATTCGATGACTTCAGGCTCTGTACCCGTATTGCGTATCAATGCGAGGGTATTGCGTGAGGTGCCACATTTTGGGTTGTGGTAAATGGTAATGGTCATAGATGTCTGTCAAAAATAATTATTTGCCTGCAAAATCGCCAGGGGCAACCTTACCGGCTACTGTGGCATCTTTGGGTGGCGCAGGATAAAGCCAGCAAAATACCAGTGTTGCCGCAGCCGCACCCAGCAATTGGGCAATGATGAAGCCAGGCGCATCAGCCGGACGTATGCCAGCAAAGGTATTGGTTGCAGCCCTCGCCAACGTCACTGCCGGATTGGCAAACGACGTGGAAGAAGTGAACCAGTACGCGGCGGTGATATAGGCAGCCACCGCAAACGGTGTTACTGCCGGACGGCTACGTGAGCAGCCTATGATGACGGCGATCAGGCCAAAGGTCGCGACAAACTCACTCCACCATTGCGCCATGCCAGTACGCACATGCTCAGATGCAAAGAACAGCGGGGTTTCAAACATGCCATGTGCAGCAGCGACACCGGCAAAGGCACCCAGCACTTGCACCAGGATATAAGGCAGCACTTCCTTGCCGGGCATATTCTTCTGAAAGGCTTCTGACAGTGTGACGACAGGGTTGAAGTGCGCCCCCGATATCGTGCCGTACATCAGGATCAAGGCGATCAGGCCAGCACCCGTGGCAATCGCATTCGCCAGCAAGGCGATAGCGACATTGCCACCTGCCAGCCGTTCGGCCATGATGCCAGAACCCACCACCACGGCCAGCAGCATGGCTGTGCCCAGACCTTCAGAAACCAAGCGTCGTGCCATGCTCATACTTTGGTCGCCCCTATCTGGTCGAGTTCTCTTTGTAGTGCGAGCTTTTCCAGTTTGTTGATAGGTAGGCTCAAGAAAATATCCAGCCTGGTTTTGATTTCACGGCAGATACGGGCAAAGGTATGGCGGACTTCCTCTTCTGAACCTTGTGCCTCAGCCGGGTCTTGAAAGCCCCAGTGTGCTGTCATAGGCTGGCCTGGCCAGAAAGGACAGACTTCACCCGCCGCCTTGTCGCATACCGTAATCACAAAATCCATGTGTGGCGCATCTGCCGAGGCGAACTCATCCCAACTCTTGCTACGCAAACCGGATGCATCGAAACCAAAGTGAATGACTTGCTCGATTGCCATAGGGTTGACAACACCACCTGGGTGACTGCCAGCGCTATAGGCTTTGAAGCGGCCTTTGCCCATGGCATTGAGCATGGCTTCCGCCATGATGCTGCGAGCAGAATTGCCGGTGCATAAAAACAAAACGGTATAGATTTTTTCGCTCATGGAGTTCTCCTGATGGCTGGCTATGGCTAGGTGAGACTGAAATAAAGGTGGGTAAAGGCAGTCTTATGCCGGGATCAAGCTGCCGATACGGTTTAGCTCTTCCTTGAATTTTTGCTTGTCTTGCGTCAGTGTTTCCAATGGCAGTGCCAGGAATGCTTCTATGCGCGCGCGCAAGATACGGTAAGCAGTCACGAAGGCAGCATCGATTTCTTCGTCAGTGCCTGTCGCATGGGCTGGGTCTTCCACACCCCAATGCGTGCGCAAGACTGGCCCCAGGTACGCGGGGCAGGTTTCACCTGCAGCACTGGCACACACGGTAATAACGATATCCGGTGTCGCTGGCAAATTGTCCCAGAACTTGCTGACATAGCCTTCAGTCGAGATACCTTCGCGTGCCAGCAGAGCCAGCGAACGGGGATGAACCTGACCAGTCGGCTTGCTGCCTGCACTCATGGCTTTCCAGCCAGTAGGTGCCAGGTGATTGAAAGTGGCTTCGCCAAGGATAGAGCGGCAAGAGTTGCCAGTGCACAGAAATAAAACGTTCATAAGTCGTCTAGAGATAAGTGAGTGGGATAACTACCGGTGTTTTAAGATTCAGTAGTGGCGCATTGTTGCGCCTGTATTGGTGTGCATGGATTGCCGCCACAACAGTTCTCGGTCAAAAAGCCCAGCATCTGGTTCATCGTCGTGATGTTCGCTGAGTAAATAACGAAGCGCCCAGCCTGGCGTGATTCCACTAAATCAGCGTGCGACAGCTCTTTCAAATGGAAAGACAGGGAGGATGGCGGTATGCCTAGCTGTTCGCTGATCTTTGTTGCCGCCATGCCCTCGGGGCCTACCTGCACCAGCAAGCGGAACAAGGCCAGACGGGATTCCTGCGCCAGGGCTGCCAATGCCGATAATACTTTTTTAGTTTCCATGATCGGTGAACTTTTTTCTAAATGGTTAAATTCTATATTTCAATGATAATAGAAATATAGAATCAAAGTAAAGCGCATCCTATAAATTTCTTTCAAGTACTAACATTTTTCAAAATCTCCTTGACCCTGTACCTGCTACAGGGTGTCTAATACAAAAATAGACACGTAATCAAAGGAAATGTGATGAGTGAGAAAGATTCAGGCTGTTGTGGTTGTAACTCCAAATCTGCTGGTAACGATAAGACTTCTTCCGGTCCAGTAGTCGCGTCATCAAATGATAATACCGAGAAGGTGTTGACTTTACTCATTGAGCAGATGGATTGCCCAACAGAAGAGGCCTTACTTCGTAATGCATTAGAAAAAATGCCAGGGGTGACAAGTCTTGACTTCAATCTAATGAATCGCCGTCTCAGTATCAAGCACACAATTACAGACACTTCTGTACTTATTGACGCCATAAATGCGTTAGGTATGTCTCCAGTGCAGGAGAATATCCAACCACCTAGCAACGCTGCCACGGTAGTGTATTCCATAGAAAATATGGATTGCCCCACAGAAGAAGGTTTGATACGCGACAAGCTTGGCCCTATGCCAGGAATAACGGGGCTTGATTTTAATCTCATGCAGCGCAAATTGACGGTCAGCCATACGCTGGCAAGCCATGATGCAATTCAAGCCGTCTTGACTTCCATCGGCATGCAGGCCGTGTTGTTAAGCGAAGATGGTAAAAGCAATCAGGAGGTAGCCGAAATACTTCCAGCAAACACGTCACGCAAATGGTGGCTGTTGGGTGCAGCGGCCGCTGCTGCAGTACTTGCTGAGACTTTTGCTTATATTAGCGGCTCAGAAAAAGCCTGGCCTGTCATGGTTTTATCTGCGTTTGCGATATTGCTTAGCGGCACTGGTACCTATAAAAAGGGTTGGATAGCACTCAAAAATTTAAATCTAAACATCAATGCCTTGATGGCAATTGCTGTCACGGGTGCGCTTATCATCGGTCAATGGCCAGAAGCCGCCATGGTCATGGTTTTGTTCAGTTTATCGGAAGCAATAGAAGCGATGTCACTCGACAGAGCGCGTAATGCCATACGCGGATTGATGGCGATGACACCGGAAACAGCCAGTGTCTTACAAGCTGACGGTAGCTGGCAGAATACTGCGGCTAAAGTTATTACTATAGGCGCTACAGTAAGGGTTGGACCTGGAGAGCGCATCCCGTTGGATGGCGAACTCAACAAAGGACAATCATCGGTGAACCAGGCTCCGATCACTGGTGAAAGCATGCCTGTCGCCAAGACAGTTGGAGACAAGGTTTTTGCTGGTACCATTAATGAAACCGGCTCTTTTGAATATCGCGTAACGGCTGCACAAACCGATTCCACGCTGTCACGCATTATTCACGCAGTCGAAGAAGCACAAGGAAGCCGCGCACCAACCCAACGCTTTGTCGACAGTTTCGCTAAAGTTTACACGCCCATCGTATTTTTGCTGGCGCTGGGTGTTATGCTCATTCCTCCGCTGCTGCTGGGCTTGCCATGGATGGTGTGGATATACAAGGCATTGGTCCTACTGGTCATTGCCTGTCCATGTGCACTGGTGGTATCTACGCCGGTCACTGTGGTGAGCGGCTTGGCGGCAGCGGCAAAAGCAGGCATTCTTGTCAAAGGCGGCGTGTATCTGGAAGAAGGCCGGAAGCTGAAATCACTGGCACTGGATAAAACCGGTACAATCACTCAGGGCAAGCCGGTTGTTACTGACGTAAGGCTACTAGGTGATAACCAGGCCTTGGCACTACAGCTGGCAGCCAGTCTGGCAGGCCGTTCTGATCACCCGGTTTCTGGTGCTGTGACAGCATATTGGAAAACTCAAGGTGGTGAGACGCCGTCATTAGACGTCAGCGACTTTGCTGCAATCACTGGGCGCGGTGTGAAAGGCCAGATTGCAGGCAAATGGTATTACCTGGGCAATCACCGCCTGATAGAAGAACTCGGCATTTGTAGTCTGGACACGGAAACTGCATTGCATGTACTGGAAGCTGACGGTAAGACCGCAGTGATTATTGCCGACGAACAGAGACCTCTCGCCGTCATTGGAGTGGCAGATACTGTGCGCGAAAGCAGCCGCGAGGCAATTGCAGAATTGCATGCCATGGGTATCCGCACCGTTATGCTGACTGGTGACAATGAAATGACCGCAAAAGCCATTGCAAAAAATGTAGGCATTGATGATGCGCGTGGTAATCTGCTTCCCGAAGATAAGTTGGCCGCCATTAATGATGAACTGGTAAATCACGGTACCGTAGGCATGGTTGGTGATGGCATTAACGATGCGCCCGCGTTAGCAAAATCCAGCATAGGCTTTGCCATGGGTGCGGCGGGAACGGATACAGCCCTGGAAACTGCTGATGTTGCCCTGATGGATGATGACTTGCGCAAAATCCCACAATTCGTTCGTTTGAGTCAGCGCACTGCTGCGATCCTGAAACAGAATATTGCGCTGGCATTAGGTATCAAGTTGGCCTTTTTGGTCATGGCTGTCATGGGCGTAGCGACTTTGTGGATGGCGGTATTTGCCGATATGGGGGCAAGTCTGCTGGTGATTTTTAATGGCTTGCGTCTGGTTCGCAGAATGAAATAGCGTAATAACCCAACACTTTGCATTCAATTTAAGAATTTCCGGCCTATAATTCGTCTCATGCTAAAGAAACTCATTTTCATGCTTGCTCTTATTTTTACTGTCCAGGTCAGCTGGGCGGTGGCGAGTAGCTATTGCATGCATGAAACGGGAATCGAAGCACAACATTTTGGTCATCATGATCATCAACATAAAGCTGATACGGATACGCCGCAATCAACTAAAACCAAACTGGGGATGTGTGACAGTGATTGCGATTTTTGTCACCATTCCTATGCAAATATTGTTTCAGTCCAAATCTCAAACTTTGTATTCCCGATTGCAACTGGCGTGACAGAGTCACCTCCAAGTGTCTACCAATCGCATATTCCCGAAGGCTTGATCAAGCCAAATTGGCGCCTCCAAAGTTAGTCCTGGCGAGAGCGTTTACTTTTTTTTAGCGCAGCATTGGCTGCGGCGGTTTCTCGCCAAATATCCCCATGTTTTCTTTGGAGAATTTGATGCGCCCTTTGATTTTGCCACTTACTATAGCGGCATTATTGGTTGCACCTGCCTTTTGCTGGGCCGGTGACACCACAAAAAATACAATTCCTGTTTCCTCTCCCACTACTGTTGCGGTTGAAACACTTTCGACTGCGCCGCTTACGTTGGAGCAGGCATGGCAATTTGCCGAGAATGGGAACCCCAGTCTGCGCCAGGCCAAGGCACAACTTGCTGCCATCGAGGGTGATGCGGCTGATGCCCGCTCATTGCTGTGGAATAACCCTAAATTGACTGGCGAGCGTGTCAGTCGCGAAGTTCCTCAATCTGGCATGTCTCCTGACAAAAGACGGGAATGGTCAACCGGTATAGAACAAACATTTGAAATCGCCGGTCAACAAAGCTATCGCCGCCAAGCAACACAATTGCAATTACAAGCACTTGAGGCGTCCATTGAAGACACGCGCCGCGCTGTGAGATCAGAAGTCGAACGGCGATTTGTCCAGGTACTTTCTCTGCAAGAACGAATTGTGACCGAGCGTCAATCACTTAAAATTATTGAGGATACTGCTACCTCCGTCAAAAAACGTGTCGCAGCAGGAGAGGATAGTCGGCTTGATGGCAATCTGGCGCAAGTCGAAGCCGTTAGAGCCGGAAACCAGATCGGTGTATTGGAAGAGCAACTGATTCAAGCTCGTGCTGACCTGGCAATTACCCTGCAACTACCTGGCGGCTTGCTTCCCGTTGTTTCTGGAACATTAGGAACAGCCTCGCCTACCTATACGCTGGAGGCATTGCTATCCCAATCCCTCAATCGTCCGCTACTACGTTCGCTTGATTACCGGGAGCAATCAGCCAAAAACCGGCTAGCGTTGGAACGAGCCTCACGTTATCCAGATTTGACGGTAGGTCTGTCAACCGGGCGTGAGGGGCCAGCAAATGCCAGGGAGCGTTTAACTACGCTGACGCTATCTATACCGCTACCTTTATTCCGTAACAATGCTAGTGGAATTGGGCGGGCATCTACCGAACTAAGCCAGGCGCAAATTGAACGGGAATCTTCAGTACGAGACACGGGCAGCAATATTAATTCTCTATGGAAAAAACTACAAAGCCTGACAACACGAGTTAATGCTTTGCAACAAAACATTCTTCCTGCACTGGAAGAAAACCAGCGCCTTTCAGTCAAATCCCTGCAAGCAGGTGAAATTGGCTTATTCCAATTGCTGGTGGTTAACCGCCAGGTACTGGATGGAAGACGTGATTTGATTGATGCGCAAACTGAATTGCGGCTCACCCGTATTGCTCTGCATGAGACTGCAGGCTGGAACGAACCCGTAGCCCCACAGTAATCGTGTGCCTGCGCACGCCACCTTACTTTAAAAATATTTATACGGAATCAAACTTATGACACTCATTCAATCGCGCGTCAGAAATGCGCTGATCCTGTCGCTGATCGCTCTTGCTGGTTGCGGCAAAGAAGATCCGTCCAAGAAAGAGTCGATGTCCAGGGATAATGCATCCGCTTCAGTCCCACATACTACGACACCCGCGAAAGATGGCAAGGCAGCACCTGTTGCTTCGGCCCCCCTTGCACACACCAAAGAAGCTGGAATTCAGGCAAGCAAGGAAGAAATTGCTGCCGCAGGAATTCAGGTAGTCACCTTGCAAGAACGCGAAGTCAATGAGCAATTGAGCGTCACTGCGACAATTCAGGCAAATCAGGACAAGTTGGCAACCGTTGCGCCACGCGTTGCTGGCAGGATAACCAAAGTCATGGTCAGCCTTGGCGAGAAGGTAAGGCAAGGCCAGACCTTAGCCTTGGTCGACAGCGTCGAAGTTGGAGAAGCGCAATCTGCTTATGTTCAAGCCACCAGCGAGCATGCTTTAGCTAAATCAGGGATGGAGCGTGCTGAGAAACTGTTTGCCGATCAGATAATTCCGCAAAAAGACTACCTGCGCGTGCGCGCTGATTACGAAAAGGCGAAAGCTGTACTGCGTGCTGCTAGTGAAAAGCGTCAAATCCTGGGAATTTCGAGTAATCATGACAAAACTGGTAGTTCTGTTTATGCCGTATCGGCCCCGTTTACAGGAACGGTGATCGCAAAAAAAGCCGTTCTTGGTGAACTAGCACAATCAGATAAAGAAATGTTCAGTGTTGCAGATTTGTCTACTGTCTGGATTGAGACCAATTTATATGAAAAGGATGTTGGCAAAGTCAAGGTCGGGGCTGATGCACAAATTACTACCGCTGCCTATCCTGGCGACACCTTTAAGGGAAAGATCACCTATATCAGCAACACCATGGACAAAGAGTCGCGTACCGTTCGGGCACGTGTCGAAGTTCCTAATATCGATGGTAGGTTGAAGCTGGAAATGTTTGCCAGCGCTGCCATTGCGACCGCCAGCACGAGCAAAGCATTGTTGTTACCTGAGCAGGCAGTACTTTTGATTCAGGGCCAACCTACTGTGTTCATACAGGATAGTGACGGATTTGAGCCACGCGCAGTTGAACTTGGGGAAAAACTACAAAGCCAGGTTGTCCTTAAATCAGGCATTACACCAGGTGAAAAAGTAGTGATCAGTGGTGCCTATGCGCTCAAAGCGAAGATGTTGAAGTCGCAAATCAGTGCTGATTAAGGGAAATCACCATGTTAAATAAAATAGTGGATCTATCCCTCAGATACAAAGTGCTGGTGATTGTGCTTTTTGTATTGGTTATCTTGCTGGGTGCCAAAGCCTGGCGAGAATTACCAGTTGATGCCTTCCCCGACGTGACGCCAGTACAGGTGAATATCTACACTGAGTCCCCTGGACTAGCTGCGGAAGACGTTGAGAAATTACTCACCGCACCAGTGGAAACATCAATGGCTGGCCTGGCAGGTGTCGAAGCGATACGTTCAGTGTCCTTGTTTGGTCTGTCCTATGTCAGCGTTAACTTCAAGGATAACGTTGACATTTATTTTGCCCGACGTCTCGTCGGTGAAAAACTTCTCGAAGCCAAGGAGCGCATTCCTCAGGGCTACGGCGAACCTGCCGTTGGTCCGAACAGCTCCGGTTTAGGGCAGGTTTTCTGGTACACGATTGAGTCTGCGGATAAGAAAATGTCGACCATGGACCAGCGCACCTTGCAGGACTGGAATGTGCGCCTTAAGTTGCGTACAGCGCCTGGCGTCGATGATGTCACATCCTGGGGTGGTGATGAAAAGCAGTACCAGGTACTGATTAACCCCAACCAGCTGATTAAATATGGTCTCAGCCTTAAAACTGTCATGGAAACGCTGACAGCCAACAACCGCCAAGTGGGTGGCCAGTACCTGAATATTGGTCAAGAACAGTATCTCGTGCGCGGCCTAGGTTTGGTTGCCGATGCAAAGGATATTGGCAATGTCGTCCTCGCTACGCGTGACGGTACACCTGTCTACGTGAAAGATGTCGCAGAAGTCAAAGAAGCACCTTCGTTGCGCTTTGGGGCCGTCACTAAGGACGGTAAAGAAGTCGTATTGGGCATGGCACTGCAGCGTATAGGCGAAAATGCCAAGGGTGTAGTAGAAGCCGTAAAACAAAAGATCAAGGTGGCGCAGCAGGCGCTTCCAAAAGGTGTCACGATTAACCCTGTCTATGACCGTACTGACCTGGTCGACAAAGCGGTCAAGACCGCAGAAAGTGCTCTGGTAGAAGGTTCGGTATTAGTCGCGATTATTCTTTTCCTGTTCCTCGGCGAAATCCGCTCCGCAATCGTCGTGATCGTGGCATTGCCGCTCACCATGCTAATCAGTTTCATACTGATGCAGCAATGGGGTCTATCGGCCAACCTCATGTCCTTGGCCGGGCTGGCGGTGGGTATAGGTATGATGGTCGATGGTGCTGTGGTGATGGTCGAGAATGGCTTCCGGTTACTGTCACACCAGGCTGGCAAGAAAGTCAACAAGACCCACGTTATCCTGGAGGCTGCACGAGAAGTGATGAACCCGGTCGCCTTTGCGATCCTGATAATTATCGTCGTATTCCTGCCGTTGTTTTCATTGACTGGACTGGAAGGCAAAATGTTCAAGCCTATGGCGCTGACCATCACCTTTGCCATGGTAGGTTCCTTGTTGTTGACCATGACGCTCGTGCCCGTATTGTCTGCGCTGATCCTGAAACCGAAAGAAGAAAAGGATACTTTCATCGTCCGCTGGGCGAAAAAACTTTACCTTCCCTTGCTGGACTGGGCGCTGGATAGCAAGAAGAAGGTCATAACGGGTGCTGTCGTCTCCCTGATTGCGGCATTGGCATTGATTCCTTTCCTTGGAAAGGAATTCATGCCCACTTTGCAAGAAGGCGGCATTTTGTTCAGGGTGACAAGTATTCCGTCGACTTCACTTGAAGAATCGATCCGCATTTCCCAGCAATTGGAAAATACCTTGAAACAATTTCCACAGTCGACATCTTCTATCGCGATGATAGGTCGCGCAGAAAAAGGTGAAACTGCAGACGTCAATTACATGGAATTATTGGTCAATTTAAAACCACAAAATGAGTGGCCGAAAAAGATCGCGGTTCCTGATCTGGCAAAGGAAATGCAAGAAAAACTTGAGGCCGTAGTACCAACAGCAGTGATCGCAGCTTCCCAACCTATTCAAAGCCGCATCGAAGAGTTGATATCTGGAGTGCGTGCCACGCTGGCATTGAAGCTTTATGGGGAAGACCTGAATACTTTGGATCGTCTATCTAGCCAAATTAAAGGCGTCCTGGGGAAAGTGGATGGCGTTGCTGATTTGTCGCTAGAAGCAAATAAGGGTAAGCCTCAACTGGTGATCAAGGTTAACCGCGACGCTGCTGCACGTTACGGTATCAACGCGGATGAAATTCTGGAAGTAGTCCAAACTGGTATTGGCGGCAAAGCAGTATCGACATTAATCGACGGCACCAAGCGCTTCGATATCCAGGCATGGCTGGCACCGGAGTTCCGCAACAATGTGCAATCTATTGGCAACATTCCAATTCGCACTCAAAACGGCGCTCTGGTACCACTCAGCAATGTGGCGAGCATTGAGCTTGATGAGGGATATTCCTTCATAAGACGCGAGGAGCTGCAGCGCTACGCTGTTATTCAGATGGACGTAAAAGGCCGCGACATTGACGGATTCGTCAAAGAGGCGGAAGAAAAAATCCGTCAACAGGTGAAATTACCGGAAGGCTACGTCATCGAGTGGGGTGGTGCCTTTGAAAATCAGCAACGTGCAATGACCAAGTTGGCCATCATCGTTCCGCTGACAATAGCACTGATCTTTATCCTGCTCTATACCGCATTCAATTCGCTGACCTACGCTACGTTAATTATCGCCAACGTTCCATTCGCCACTATAGGTGGTGTTGTCGGGCTTTTTATTACGGGACAGTATCTCTCAGTACCTTCCGCGATTGGCTTTATTGCAGTATTTGGTGTGGCGATGTTGAACGGAATAGTACTGGTGACCTTCCTTAATGAACAGCGAGAGCGTGGCATGTCGGTGCGTGAAGCAGTAAGGGAAGGTGCAGCCTTGCGCTTGCGCCCCGTATTGATGACTGCGTCTATCGCTATTTTTGGACTGGTCCCTATGTTGCTATCAAGTGGCGTCGGCGCGGAGACACAAAGACCACTTGCGACAGTGGTAGTCGGTGGCTTGTTTACGTCCACTGCGTTGACATTGCTCTTACTCCCTCTGTTGTACGAATGGGTGGAAGAACGCAAGGAACGTAAGGAAAAAGCAAAACTGGCTGACTAATTAATGCGCCGGTCAAGGCGACTGGCGCATCTCTTTCCGAGGAGATTCTCATGAAGCAAATCAAGGCATTCATTCATCCGCACCGCATCAACTTAGTGACGGAAGCGCTACGTAATTCAGGCTACTGCGATATCAGCAACGGGACGCGCTGCTACAACCTGACCGTTTCTACAGTACAGAGACTCTTCACAAGCGCTGATCCACTACAGCAGCGCTATTCGCTGGATCTGGCTGAACCAGTGGTGGCAGAGTCAAAATTGGAATTAATCTGTGAGGATGATCTGGCTGACCAGATCGTCGCATTAATAGCCGACGCAGGTAAGCCTGGTCCTGGCTGGGTATTTACGACCGACATCCAGTCAGCAGTAAAAATCGACTAATTCTTTAAACCGACATGAGCGAAGAATAGCAATGAATATGGCAAACATTAAAGGGGTCTACACATGGGATTTTTAGAGAAATTGCTGGGTGGCGGGCATAACCAAGGCCACGGGAGCAAGCACGGCCGTAGTCGCGGGAATTCACACGGCGGTCATCATGGCGAAGCTCAGTATCACCAGGAAGTGCCTCGCGCACTAGACAGTGGCTGGGGCACTTCTGGAACAGCATCACCGCTGGGAGTCGCAACGTTGCTTCCATGCATTAATTGCAGCGCCCCCAACGACGCGGCAGCACGCTTTTGCCAGCAATGTGGACAATCTTTGCTGATAACGAAATGTGTTGGATGCAACTCCACATTAAAACCGGAAGCGAAATTTTGCGATCAATGTGGGGGCGCCCGTTAGCAATTGCTGAAGTAAGACAATTCACCGTGGCGTTGCCACGGTTCTTCCAATTAATCTGTAGAGGATATCCATGAGCGCAGGACACTCTCACGCATTACCCACGACACAGAATCAAAAGAATCTGTTGATCGCGTTAGCCCTGACTTCGACGTTCCTGGTCGCTGAAGTGATCGGCGGCATCGTCACAGGCAGCCTGGCTTTGCTGTCTGACGCTGCACATATGCTAACGGATGCCAGTGCCTTGGCGATTTCCATTGCAGCCATCCATATTGCAAAACGTGCGGCAGATGTCAAGCGTACTTATGGTTACCACCGTTTCGAGATTCTTGCTGCGGCATTCAACGCGACCATGCTTTTCCTGGTTGCTCTATACATTCTGTACGAAGCCTATCAGCGGCTGAAATCACCGGCAGAAATTCAGTCAACTGGAATGCTGGTAGTTGCCATCATTGGTTTGACTGTCAACCTGATCAGCATGAAACTGCTCTCATCAGGCAAAGATGCCAGCCTGAATGTCAAAGGTGCTTATCTCGAAGTATGGAGCGATATGCTGGGTTCAGTCGGTGTGATAGCTGGAGCGGTCATTATTCGTTTTACCGGTTGGACCTGGATTGACTCCGTAATCGCTGTGGCCATCGGTTTGTGGGTCTTGCCCCGAACCTGGGTGCTGCTGAAAGAGAGTTTGAATATCTTGCTGGAAGGTGTGCCGGAGGGCGTGAATATTGACGAGGTAAAAGCGGCCATGATGACGGTGCCGGGCATCCTTAGCATGCATGACTTTCATCTCTGGGCACTGACAAGCGGCAAGTCCAGTATGACCGCGCATATCGTGTATGACCCGGCTTACACACCAGAACAGCAACTCTTGCCAGCGTTGAAAACCATATTGGCAAGCAAGTTTTCTGTTTATCACACGACACTACAATTTGAAACAGTGCCGTGTGCACATACGGACGATGGCTGCAATTACGTTCCCATAGATGAAGAGCATGCTGGAATTGGGCAGGTTGAACCAAAAAATCGATCTGCATGACATTTGTTATGAAAAATGAAGTGAGGATGAATTATCAGATTCAAGTGCAGGGATGCTGTCTGAATTTCACTGAATAGCGTCACATGACACGATAGTCAATTTTGAAAAGCGAAGCTGTCTGAAGCAGTGGTTATTTTTTATTTGGAACAAGTAGAGTTTCCTATGGCTACCTTACCAGCGATTACATCGTTGCCACTTAAATCTGCTGAAGCAGGTTCAATTGCAACATCCAAAACTACTTCTCCCAATGGCGTTTCATTTGCCGCGTCCCTAGCTCGATTGCAAGAAAAAGTGGCAACGACTATTTCCAAGCCCGTGACGACGAATCGCCCCATTGTCGACGAGACAGTCACCACGAATTCATCACTGGCGGCCGTATCCCCGGAGAATTCAGGCTCGTCAGCCGAAGTGGAAGAAAATATTCTTCATGAACGTGCCTTGGCACTGCGTGCCTTCCGCCAGCAATTGCTTGCCTCAAATATCGCCAATGCCGACACCCCAGGTTACAAGGCAGTTGACTTTGATATTCGAGAAGCCATACGCACGGGCAAAACGATCGCTAACGTTCAGATCAAATATGTCGTTTCTGGCCAAAGCAATATCGATGGCAACACAGTGGAAACTGATCGTGAAATGGCGAAATTTACAGAAAACGCTTTGATGTATCAATACCAGGTAGACAGGGTCAGGTCGCACTATAAAGATATGGAAGAACTGCTCAAAAACACTCCTTATTGAAAACGCCTCGCCACATTGCTCCACTTAGCTTATGAAGAATTTTTCTTTCCAGAATAGATAAACTGAAATTTCTTCATATACAGGGGCAACCTTTAAGAATGCAGATTTCTAGATGAATTTATACGGTGCGCCATGGATAGCGATTTTATTCTGAATCATCCTGAGGATATTTATACGGTTTTACTGGAAACATCCATTATGTGCCTGGTTATATTTGGATTACTACTGTATCTAGAAAAATCAGGGGAGAAAAACAAACCTCCCTTAAAGAAAAACGCAGGGCATCCCAGAAAGCGTAGGCGCATCAAACGTAGGTAATCAGGTGTTGGGCATCATGATCGACTACTTGCACGGACTTGCCTGGTAAGGGAATCGGATGCCTCCCGTTTGCAATAACTCTCTAGCGAATCGATGACGCGTCAATTAATCAACGCAAGTCAACTTCAGTCTCAGTTGCCCGATCTATGCTAAGTTCTTTGTTCCAGTTCATTATTGCCTGGTTGATTGATCGCCGAAGCGAACAAGCAGATCACGCCCAGAAAAATGGCAACGTCAGCCAAGTTGAAAGACGGCCAATGCGCGGCTTGCCAATAAAAATCGAGTAAATCGACAACTGCACCGCGCAGAATACGATCCACTACATTCCCCAACGCTCCTCCGAGAATCAGGCTAAAACCCATCGCCTCAAAGAAAGGTAAGTCTTGTCGGAGTTTTCGCACCATCCAGGCGGAAGCTCCAAGCGCCAGAAGTATGAACACATAGCGCTGCCAGCCTCCGGCATTCGCCAACAGACTGAATGCAGCCCCATCATTCGTGATATGAACAAGATTGAGAAATGAAGTGACCCGAATTTGTTCACCAAATGCAAAGGCATATACCACGGCAGATTTGGAAGATTGATCTACCAACAGCACGATGCTTGCCAAGACATACCAAACATGACCGGGCATGGTCTTAATTGTATTGTTAATAGCAGGTAACCCCGCCAAAAGCCGCTTTGTCATAGCTACCCCGCTAAATCCAATGATCCAACCAGCAAGAACATCAGCGGGAAAATGCATGCCAATTGCGATGCGTGACCAACCAACCAAAATTACATACAGGACAAGCGTGAATCGAAAATGTAGACCTACCAAAGGCCAAAGCACACCCGCGACCAAGGCAGCATAAGTTGAATGGCCACTAGGCAAACTGTAATGCCAATCGGCAGGGATGCCTTGTATCAAATTTCCATCTACTGCTGGCGGTCGCGGAAAGTCGTAGAGCAACTTCAAAACGGTTGCAATTGCTAATGTTAGTCCAAAAGCAATCGCAAATTGAACGATCTGATTCCGGATCGCGAGACCATGGCTACCATCTTTAACTAGCCGCGACGATACCCATAGTCCAAGTATCACCAGTGGTGCCCCCCAATAGTTTCCCAGCAAGTTACTAAAAATCCAGGCCAAGGGCATAAAAATTGATGGTGTATTGTGATTGATAACCTGAAATAAAACGCCGTTCCATCCTCCCCAGTCATATAGAAAAAACTTTGTCATCGTGATTTTAGAAAACGCAAACCTTTGGCCAATACCAACTGACTTCCCCTGGTGTAGATAAATACCACCATCCACAAAGTGGCTATCCCCATGACAACCATGATCAGGAGCCCCGGTTGATTACCATGTCTGGTGGTTTAAGCACGGCTTTGATTACCCAGGCGCTGATTGTAAGCAAAACTGGCAATAATAATTGCAAGGATGATGACTTGCGCCAAAATGCTTTGTGTTGATGGATAGATGCCCAGCAAATCAATACGGGGCATTGCAATCGGCGTGACATTGATTACACCTGCTTCTTGCAACGCGGTTATGCCTTTACCGACCAAGACGAATGCCAAGATTGCCACCAGCGCTGAACTGACTGCAAAAAATTGGCTGATTGGCAACCTGGCTGTAGTCCTAAGCAGGACTACAGCGATGGCTGCCAAAATCGCGATACCCACCAACAATCCCGTTAATAAATAGCCACCGTTACCGTCCCCCCACAAAGCTGCGTAAAACAGCACCGTTTCAAACACTTCACGGTAGACTGTGACAAATGAAAGCAGAAATAGCATCATCGCGGAACGCTTGTTCAATGCAGAAGACAATTTATCTTTGACATACTGTTGCCAGCGTCCAGCCAGACTCTTTTGGTGCATCCAGATGCCGACACTGAGCAGTACTACTGCTGCAAACAGTGATGAATAACCTGCAGTCATTTCCCGACTGGCACCGCTAAATGTCACCAAGTAAGTCGCGGCCACCCAAGTCAGGCCACCAGCGGCCAAAGCGACGATCCAACCAGCATGCACATATGGCAGCACGTCCTTGCGTTCGGCACGTTTAAGGAAAGCGATCATTGCCACCACCACCAACAGCGCTTCAATACCTTCACGTAGTAGGATAGTTAAGGCACTGATTAATGTGCTAATCGGGTCGCTACTGCTTGACTGTAAAATTATTTTCGCCTGGTTGAGCTGCGCCACCAGTTGTTGTTCGATGGAATGCGCTTCATCTCCTTTGCCAGCAGTCACTGCTGCCCGGAATACGCCCATAGTTTTTTCGATACTATTGAATAAAACCTTATCCTTAGTCGCTAGCGCCGGTTCAACTGGCTCGAAACCGTCCAGATAAGCGGAAATGGCCAAGCGAGATGCTTCAGGGATGTTCCCCTGATCCAACGCTGCCAGACTTTCCTTCAAGCGTGATTTTGACAATGCCAAGCTGTCGAACTTGTCTTGCTCCAAAATCTGTGGGTTGCTCTTCAGGTATGCCATTACTTGTCCCGCCTGCCCATCTGGCAAGGTCTTGGCCAGCGTCGCCTCAGACGTCTGGCTCAATATACTCAGCGACGGTACTGAAGCATGCAGAGACGTATCTGCCGTCCACAACTTCTTGCCAGCCTCACGATCAGATTCGCTATAAGGCAGATTGGATGCAAAAAAAGCCAAAGCCCAACGCTCATCGTCGGACAATTGGGCAAAGGCAGGCATTGAGGTGCCCTTAACGCCCTGGGTGATGATCTGATGCAGAGAAAACAAACTTCTTTCCTTGGCACGATCGTGACCAGTCAGGGCGATAGGCGGAGGATTCAAACTAGCAGCCAAAGGGCCATCGCCACGTCCCAGGCTCCCGTGGCAACTGGCGCATTGCGCCTGGAACAACTTCGCGCCCAGCTTTAAATCTGGTGCCTTACTCGGTGAGACTGGCACAGGATAAGCAGCCAGCAAGGCACCTGCCAAGCCGCGTGCTTTGGTCGACACGGTTGCTGCCGGAGATTTTTTTTCGATCAAACTGCGCAATTGAGCCGCTTGTTGCTGTAATTCTTTCTGAGCAGCGTTGGCTGGTAACTCTTCCAACTGGCGTTCTGCTGACAGCGCAAACTCCTGCATTTCCGCATATTCCGAGTCGCTAGCAACCTTACCATCTTTGACTGCGGCACCATAATCGACGGCCAGGTAATCCAGCAATTGCCAAATTTGCTTCGCCTTGTCTTGCCCTGAGGTTGTTTGGGCAATCACGGGCGACGCTGTGTACAGAAAACCAATTAATACAAACAAGAGTATGCGAAGGGATGACATAGAGTTTGAGATGCGACAGTGCACAGTGTTTATGTAGGAAATGAGAATCATTATACTTTTTTTTGCCATGTGAATGTCTTTAAAACTGATCCACATCCAAGCCATGTACCGCACAACAAGTTAGTCAAAATTGTGCCGCTAAGAGTTTACATGCTAAAGTAACTTGAGGATCAAGTCATTATTTAGAGATATAGTCATGCAGACAACGCAATATTCCATCGGTGAGATGGCTTCCCTGGCTGGTTGCAACGTGCCTACCGTCCGGTATTACGAACAAATTGGTCTTATACCAGTCGCAGAACGATCTATGAATGGCCGTAGGCACTACCAGGAAAGTGATCTGAAACGCCTGACCTTCATCAAGCGGTGCCGTAATTTTGGTTTTCCGATCGAGCAAATCAAAAGTCTGTTGGCTGTATTTGATGATGGTGATCGCCCTTGCAATGTTGTGGTCGATATGGCGCAAACACATTTGGATAGTGTTCGATCCAAACTTCTAGAATTACAGCGACTGGAAGCAAATCTTGCTGCTTTAGTTGGCAAAAGCCGTTCCAGTTGCAATTGCCATGCAGCTAGAGATTGTAAGTTCATTGAGGACCTGTCTCTAGTGCAGTCCTTGCCTCCCAAAATGCTACCTGATTAGAGAGAAATTCACTGGCAGTAAGTGAATGGAAGTTTGTCTAGCCGTGGGCAAGATTGGGTTTAGCAATTACTTTCATCTTCATATTTACCATCCTGTGAAAACGAGGTTGACTCGTTTAAGTGTGGCAGGCAAAACATGATTACAGGGCATTCCGTTTGGTCAAAGCTGGTGATAGGCGAGTAAGGCTGAAGGTCGTGCCTATTTCTCTTGAAGCCGTATTGGCTATCACCGATTGCAGCAGCGAAGCATCCATAGGAATTCTTGTAATTGTCGTTATCTACAATCAATGGTCCATCGGACTAAGTTACCCTTGCAAAGTTGGATAATGGAATTGGCTGCACACTATGTGTAGTGCCGCACAGAACAAATTTGGCTCTCGTCCTATCATGGCTACCCAACATCTTCTCATTCAATCCGATCCGGAAGAAATAAGTTGTTGTCACTGCCAGGAGAAAACCATGGATATAAATAACATGCAAGCTTGCATTGATGCCTGCACCAAATGCTATCAAACCTGTTTACAGACCGCCATGAACCATTGCCTCGAAACAGGTGGCAAACATACTGAACCAGACCACTTTAGATTGATGATGAGCTGTGCCCAGATATGCCAGACTTCAGTTGACTTGCAATTGTCAGGTTCCGATTTTAGCTCTAAATTTTGCGTACTTTGCGCGGAAGTGTGCGAAGCATGCGCTAATAGTTGTTCCGAACTGGACGAAATGGGCGATTGCGAAAAAGTGTGCCGTGATTGCGCAAATAGCTGTCGTGCAATGGCCAACCAATAAAAGGAACACACCATGACACAAAATCGTCAGCCAGCCCCGGCTAAGAAACCATCTCACGTACGTAGTTTCATTCTGGCCTGCGTCGTTTCCAGCATCAGTATGTCTTTGATCGCCAGCGCACAGATGAATTCCTCCGATTCCAAACCAGCAGGCAATGCCTCCATGCATAGCAATGCCATGGCTGAAAACAAGGACATGGCGATCAAGAAATCGATGGAAGGAATGCAACAAAAAATGTCTTCCATGAGCATGTCGGGTAATACCGACCATGATTTCTCCATGATGATGAAAGAACATCATCAAGGAGCGATTGATATGGCCGAAATCGAACTCAAACAAGGGAAAGATCCGCAGTTGAAAAAAATGGCGTCTAAAATCATCGCTGCGCAAAAGAAGGAAATAGTCGAATTCGATACCTGGCTAAAAAAACATGAGGCCAGTATGAGCTCCAGTCAGCCAGGTAAATAACGGATTCAAACCCATGTATGTGCTCCCCATTTTGATGGGGAGTAGCATGTAGAAAAATTTGCGCTATAATCCAACACATGAAAAAGCTGTTTCGACTCTTTCTGCTGTGCATCATGTTTGTGGCGATACCCTTTCAGGGCTTCGCCGCTGCGACTATGGTGGACTGCACCACGGAACATCACCATGCATTCCCAGGCGAGCAGCATGATCATGACGATGCGCATGTCGGGCAACATGACCATCACCACAGCGGTGCTGACAAAAACTCCGACCATGCTGTATCCAAGACATCCCCGGTCACCAAGACTATGAAAGACAAGTGTAGCGCTTGCGCTTCATGCTGTGTCGGTGCGGCTCTGGTCACCGATTCTACTGTCCCCCCCGTTTCCGCTCCTTCATCAGAAAAGATCAGTCTGGTTTTTTCTTCTCATTTCGGCCATATCAGTGATGGCCTCGAACGACCTCCCCGCGCTTAATTTTCACCTGCAACGCCTGTAGCAATTTGAAGCTATAGAGACGCTGATCGTCTGTTCAATCAGCTTAGCCCTGCGTTGATATCCGCCATTGCGTTGCCGCGTCTGTATTTGCACGGTTCGCATTGGACACATTACCTATTACTCACTGAGGATTTCATGAATCCATCTATTTTTCCGTCAAGGCTACGGATGGTACTGGCTATGCTCGCCTTGCTTGGCATGGGTCAGAACGTCCTTGCCCAGGAAGCAAGCCGCAGCCAACGACCTAATCCCGCAGACGCCCAGGCCATCGTGCCACCGGTGGTCTACCTGTCCACTTTACAAAACTATCGTCCCTTTACCGATCAGGAAGTTGGCTCCTGGAAGGAGTTGAATGACACAACGGCGCGTATTGGCGGATGGCGAGTTTATGCCAAACAGGCCAGAGAGCCAGACACCACCGACACCAAGCCTGCCGCGAAAGAAAAAGAGACTCCCGCAACGGACAAGGCCAAGTCGATGGATCACAGCAGTCATACAAAATGAAGGAAACCACCATGCGAACAAACTCAAATGGCAAGTTTTTCCACCGGCCAAGCAAGCTCGCCGCCCTGATCAGTCTCCCATTGATACTGGGCGGCTGCGCCAGTTTTAGTACTGATGGCGGATTTTCAACGGTAGAGCAAGTAGCAAAAGACCGCCTTGGCAAGGAAGTTACCTGGCAGCGTTCTGATAATGCGACTGATGCCGCAGCACAAAGGGTAAAGGAATTACTTGCATCTCCTTTGACTGTCGATGATGCCGTACAAATCGCCTTGCTTAATAATCGTGGGTTACAGGCCTCGTTCTATGAACTGGGCATTTCCGAGTCTGATTTTGTGCAGGCCGGTCGCTTACCTAATCCCGGGTTTTCATTCAGCCGTACGCGGCAAGGTAGTGAAATTGAAATCGACCGCAGTCTGACTTTTAATATTGCCCACCTGTTGACCATGCCTTTAACCAGGCAGATGGAACAACGTCGCTTCGAGCAAACCAAGCGTGAAGTGACTATGCAAATGCTGTCTTTGGCTGCGGAAACGCGCAAAGCCTACTACATGGCTGTGGCTGCAGACCAGACCATGCTGTACATGCAACAGGTCAAAAAAGCTGCTGACGCAGGTGCAGAATTGGCTGGACGGCTGGCACAGGCGGGTAATTACAACAAGCTGCAACAGGCCCGCGAACAAGGTTTTTTTGCTGAAGCAGCCCTTAATCTGGCGCGTGCTGAGCAGGCGCAAACGCGTAGCAAAGAGAAATTGACGCGCCTGATGGGACTATGGGGGCCTCAAACGGCCTTTACCTTGCCGCTCAGATTGCCTGACCTACCTAAAAAGCCTGATGACATGACGAATGTCGAGCAACTAGCGATGACGCAACGGCTGGATGTCCAGGCCGCTCGCCTGGGTACAGAGCAACTGGCTAAAAATCTGGGGTTGAGCAAGGCTACTCGTTTCATCAATGTGCTGGAAGTGGGAGCCATCCGGAATACGTTCAATGATCAACCAATACAGAAAGGTTACTCGGTAACACTAGAGTTGCCACTGTTTGACTGGAGCGGCGCCAGGGTAGCGAAAGCGGAAGCACTGTATATGCAATCAATCAATCGCACGGCAGAAATTGCCATCAATGCGCGATCTGAAGTCAGGGAAGCCTACCTGGGTTATCGCTCTAGCTATGACATCGCCATGCATTATCAGAATGAAATTGTGCCTTTGAAGAAGCGTGTGTCTGAAGAAAACCAGTTGCGCTACAACGGCATGCTGATAGGCGTGTTTGATCTGCTGGCTGATGCACGCTCCCAAATCGCCAGTGTCAACAGCGCGATTGAGGCTAGCCGTGATTTCTGGATTGCGCAGGCTGATCTGGAAATGAGCTTATTGGGCCGTCCCAGCATGAGCTCAGCACCGATGAGCGGTATGGGGGGCAGTGATGCACCGGCTGCTGGACATTGATGACATCGAGCATTGCACAATAGAGGAAATAAAATGAGTTCAAGAAGAAATTTTTTAAGCGGCCTGGGCGCTATCACTGCTGCCGCTTCCGCTGCGTCAGTCAGCAAAGTCGCCATGGCAGCATTGCCAGATCCTGCCATCCAGACCTCGCCGGATACCATGGCACCGCTGGTGCCAAATACAGGACGCCCCTATAACCCAGTGGTGACCCTCAATGGCTGGACCTTGCCATGGAGGATGAATAATGGTGTCAAAGAATTTCATCTGGTGGCTGAGCCAGTCGTGCGTGAAATGGCACCAGGCATGAAAGCGCACTTGTGGGGTTATAACGGACAGTCACCTGGTCCCACTATTGAAGTGGTCGAAGGTGACCGCGTGCGAATATTTGTCACTAACAAGCTGCCAGAACATACCAGCGTGCACTGGCATGGGCAACGTCTGCCGAACGGCATGGATGGTGTGTCAGGTCTGAATCAGAAGTCGATACAGCCTGGTAAGACATTCATGTATGAGTTTGTCGCACGCAGGCCTGGCACTTTCATGTATCACCCGCATGCGGATGAAATGACACAAATGGCGATGGGCATGATGGGCTTTTGGGTAACGCATCCCAAAGCTAAACATCCGCAGATTGCTGAAGTAGATCGCGATTTCGTATTCCTGCTCAATGCCTACGATATTGATCCTGGTGCTTTTACTCCCAAAACTTCGACCATGCTCGACTTCAACCTTTGGAGCTGGAATAGCCGCGTCTTCCCTGGTATTGACCCATTTGTTGTCCGCAAGAACGACAAGGTTCGTATCCGTATCGGTAATCTGACGATGACAAATCATCCTATCCATATTCACGGTCATGAATTTCAGGTTACCGGAACAGACGGTGGGCCGGTACCACATTCAGCGCGCTGGCCAGAAGTCACCACGGATATCGCCGTAGGACAAATGCGCCAGATTGAGTTTCTTGCGGACGAAGAAGGCGATTGGGCTTTTCATTGCCACAAGTCGCACCATACCATGAACGCGATGGGCCACGACACTCCCAACCTGATTGGCGTTGACCACACTGGTGTTGCCAAGAAAATTACCAGCCTTATCCCTGAATACATGGCAATGGGTGAACGTGGCATGGCTGATATGGGAGAAATGGAAATGCCGCTTCCTGACAATACCTTGCCCATGATGACGGGTGAAGGGCCATTTGGCGGCGTAGAGATGGGCGGCATGTTCAGTGTCTTGAAAGTCAGGAAAGACCAGAAGCCAGGCGACTACAAGGATCACGGATGGTACAAGCATCCGCCAGGAACAGTCGCTCAGGAATGGACTGGCAACATCGCAGAACCTAAACGGGCAACGACCGTAGGCGGTAAATCCATGCCCTTGAAACAAAAAAATCAGCAACAAGTAGAAGTACAAGTCCGCAAACCTGTCGGCAAGATGGAACACTAATTTTTCAAACTGAAAGGATCACCCCATGAAAACTCGTCTCACTACCATCACAGTCACTTTAGCGCTCGCATTGGCCGCTCAAACCGGTTTTGCCCATGACGACCACGCACATGGTCATGATAGCGAAGCCATCGGCAAGCCAGGCGTCGCCACGGCAACTACCCGTACGGTCAATGTAAACATGACTGACAACATGCGTTTTACACCTTCTAACATCGTCGCCAAGCAAGGTGAAACCATTCGTTTCGTGATTAAGAATTCTGGCGGCATCAAGCATGAATTCGTCCTGGGAACAGAAAAGGAACTGAAAGAACACTACGAAGTCATGAAGAAAAATCCGGAAATGGAACACAGTGATCCCAACATGATCACCCTGGCTGGTGGTCAGACTGGTGAAGTTGTCTGGCAGTTCACCAAGGCTGGAAAGATTGATTTCGCATGCCTGCAACCTGGTCATTATGACGCTGGCATGAAGGGTAAGGTTGCCGTCGCAAAAGGCAAGACTTTTGCCGCAGCTAGTGCCGGTGCTGAACCTGATGCTCACGAACACAAACATTAATGATGCAAACCGTGCACTCAACTGATTGCACGGTAATTTGATTTATTCACTTTAAAAATAGGAAACATCATGACCATTATTAAATCTCTGACCCTCGGTGTTCTCACTGCTGTCACATTTCATGCAGCCTTTGCTTCAGATCACTCCATGTCTGCAAAAGCATCTGCTTCCATGAGTAGTGCCAATAGTGCCAGTAACGACATGACGGATGGCGAAGTCAAAAAAATTGATAAGAGTACCAACAAGATCACGCTGAAACACGGCGATATCAAAAACCTGGATATGCCTGGCATGACCATGGTGTTCAAGATCAAAGATCCTGCTGCACTTGACACACTGAAGGCCGGAGACAAGGTGAAATTCAGAGCAGAAAAAGCGGATGGCGCAATCGTGGTCACAGAAATACAAGTCGCAAAATAAACGCAACGCGCTACGTGTGCTGGCCAGCAAGTAAGGCTGGCTGGCATATGTTCGCAATCAAATAAGAAAAAAGGAGAATATTACGATGATCAAATTATTGACACTTCTGGCATTGAGTATGCTGACAAGCCTTACTTATGCCAGTGAGCCCAAAGATGCACTGGCTGCCTTCTACGCGGCCATGGCTGCTGGTGATAAAGCGAAGGCCACTGAACTTCTTGCACCGGACATCACCATCTATGAGTCGGGTTATGTCGAACGTTCACGGGCAGAGTATGCCGGACATCATCTGCCGGAAGATATAGCTTTTGCCAAAACATCGACACGTACGGTATTACAGCAAAGCCAAAGAATTGATGGAAATCTGGCGGTGATTTGGGCGGAGTCAGAGACCAAGGCCAAAGTAAAGGGTAAGGACATACAAATCCTCGGAACAGAAACTGCCTTACTGCAAAAAAATGGCGAAGACTGGAAAATCGTACATGTGCATTGGTCTTCCCGAAAAGCGAAATAGTGATGGCCAAATCCCAGTCTTAGTACAGGTAGCCCTCGGCAATTGTAGTTAAGCATCGCGGTAGCAGACCTGATTAGTGGAGACGTTATATGAAAAGTATCTCGGAATCTTTAGTGCCGCTGGCCACCTCCAACGTCACGTCTGCTACACCAGCACAAGCAAAATCAAATCTTCTGAATCAGGGATCTTTTGCGGAAGCCTTGGCACGTATAAAAGATAAAGCGACATCAACCGATACCGAACAAAGATCGACAGATGGCGTCACCCAACTTGCGCCTGCAGGACCAGTACCATTCACTTTATCAAACGTCCCCGCCCATTTCCCCTTGCCTGGATTGTCCAGTAAAGCCTTGGAACATGGTTTCAACGAGCGCGCCCTGGATTTACGTGTTTATCGCCAGACGTTATTGGCTTCAAATATCGCCAATGCCGACACGCCTGGATATAAGGCCATGGACATCGATATTGAAACTGCTTTGCGTGACGGTAAAACTTCAAAAACAGTAACACCTCACTATGTAACGCCTAGCCAGGGCGCGATTGATGGCAACACGGTAGAAATGGATGTCGAGCGGGTCAAGTTTACCCAGAATGCACTGATGTACGAATATCACGTCGATCGGGTACGGGGGCACTATAAAGACATGGAAGAGTTACTCAAAAACACACCTTACTAAGAATCGGGAGAACATAAAACAATCTTCGCACTTCTATTGCCGTTTTGATCGACTGTTTTGATGCTGAGGCGGCAGGTGCTTGACCTAGATCAAACAGTCTGCAATCCGCATGAATGATGATTGACTCCGTACCCGGGTACAGCGCCTATTCTAAGAGACATGACCATGCAGGACATGATTGAAGACATGGTGCAAACGATGATGGACAGCATGTCCGTCTCTACAGCCGTTGCTAAATAAGGAGGTGTGTCATGAAACACGAACACGAAAATCATTCCGAACCAGGTGGTTTCTGGCGTTCCAGATACGCCTTTGGATATCTCGTCATTGGTGCAGTTGCCGCTTACTTTCTATTGACAGAACATTTGGCGCACGTGATCGGCGCACTGCCATTTTTGCTGTTACTTGCCTGTCCGTTGATGCACGTCTTCATGCATCATGGACATGGGCAACATAGCCAGCATCAAGATGATGAGTCCACAAGCACCCAAGACAAGGATGCCAGCGCGAATAAGGAGAACCGACATGAACCACGGTGAAAACGCTTATGGACTATGGTCACTGGTGATACTCAATTCGGCCATTTTTATCATGTTTGCGTTCAGTTTCTTTAAACCGCAAACGGCACGTGACTGGCGTAGCTTTAGCGCATTTTCTGCATTCATCATCGCTCTGTTCGTAGAAATGTATGGCTTCCCGCTCACCATTTACCTGATGTCAGGCTGGTTGCAGACGCACTATCCCAATCTGGATATTTTGTCGCACAACGCAGGCCATTTATGGTCCACTTTGTTGGGAGAAAAAGGTGACCCGCATTTTGGAGTACTACACATCGCCAGTTATGTGTTCTTGGGGCTCGGCTTTTACCTCTTATCCAGTGCCTGGAATGTGCTTTACCATGCCCAGAGAAGACACGCGCTGGCAACTACTGGTCCCTACGCCAAAATCCGCCACCCACAGTATGTCGCTTTTGTCTTAATTCTTCTGGGATTCTTATTACAATGGCCTACAGTATTAACATTGGTCATGTTCCCTATATTGCTGATCATGTATGGTCGTCTGGCTGTCACGGAAGAAAAAGAGATGCAGGCGCAATTTGGTGATGAATTTGCCCGTTACGCAAAGCGGACGCCACGATTTTTCCCGCACTTGTCTGCCAGTCCCGCTTGTCATTGAATCTGCATCACATTAAAGGGTAATAACCATGAGCGATACAGTCACTGCACCAGCACCTACACTTGCGCCTACATCTTCCAATGACACAGGACTAAAAGATCCTGTGTGTGGCATGACTGTCACCGAACAGTCCGAACATAAGGAGTTACATGACGCTAAAATGTATTATTTTTGCAGTAGCAAGTGCCATAGCAAATTTAATGCAGAGCCTGGCAAGTATATTTTACCTAAAACTGCTTCAGTCACCGTGGAAGACCGGCCTCCCGGTACTATCTACACTTGTCCCATGCATCCCGAAATACGGCAAGATCATCCGGGCAATTGCCCTAAGTGTGGCATGACTCTGGAACCACTGATCCCGGAACTTGAGGCAGACGAGAATCCTGAACTAAAGGATTTTCAGCATCGGTTTTGGTGGACTTTACCTCTGACGGTGGTTGTTTTTATTCTTGCCATGTTTGGGGAATCACTTCACTTGATGCAGATGTCTGCGCAGAGCTGGGTCGAGATGTCCATTGCGTCACCCATCGTGTTATGGGCAGGATGGCCTTTCTTCACCCGAGGGTGGCAATCCGTGTTGCACCGTAGTCCTAATATGTGGACGTTGATCAGCTTGGGAACCGGTGCTGCTTTCATCTATAGTGTGGTCGCGACAGTGATCCCACAAGTATTTCCTGAGTCATTTATCTCCATGGGGCGAGTCGCCGTGTATTTTGAAGCGGCAGCAGTGATTATTTCACTCACTTTACTGGGACAAGTACTGGAACTGAAAGCTCGCTCCCAGACTTCGGCAGCGATCAAATCCTTACTGGGTCTTTCCCCCAAGACTGCACGACGTATCAATGCGGATGGAAACGAAGAAGACATACCTCTCGCCAACGTTCATGTTGGAGATTTATTGCGTATTCGCCCTGGCGAAAAAGTCCCGGTCGATGGTAGTGTGACCGAAGGTGCTAGCGCCGTAGACGAATCCATGCTTACTGGAGAACCTGTCCCTGTGACTAAACGGGTTGGTGATAAAGTCATTGGTGCCACTTTAAATACCAATGGTGCTTTGATCATGCGCTCTGAACGGGTAGGATCTGCCACGATGTTGGCACAAATCGTTCAGATGGTTGCACAGGCTCAGCGGTCAAAAGCGCCGATGCAGAGAATGGCCGACCTTGTGGCCGGGTATTTCGTGATGACAGTGATTGGCATTGCCATTTTGACTTTCTTTGCCTGGGGACTTTGGGGGCCTGAACCGCGCTGGGTCTTTGGACTGATCAACGCTGTTTCAGTATTGATCATTGCCTGCCCCTGTGCCCTTGGTCTGGCTACACCAATGTCCATCATGGTGGCAACTGGCCGTGGTGCCACGCAAGGTGTTTTATTCCGGGATGCTGCTGCCATAGAAAATTTACGCAAGGTTGATACCCTGATTGTTGATAAGACCGGTACCTTGACTGAAGGCCGTCCTGCATTCAATAGAGCGATTCCGTCCCCTGGCTACCAGGAAGAAGAAGTGCTGCGCCTGGCAGCCAGCCTCGATCAGGGTAGCGAACATCCCTTGGCCGATGCCATTGTGCGAGCCGCTCGCGAACGAGGACTCACTCTGGACAAACCAGAAAGTTTTGAATCAGGTTCAGGTATTGGCGTGCGTGGCACCATCAATCATCGTGGGATCGCTCTGGGAAATACGACACTCATGGAGCAATTAGGCGTGCAAGTGCAAGGCTTGATGACGCAGGCAGAAGATCTTCGCGCTGAAGGCGCAAGCGTCATGTACCTGGCTGTAGACAATCAACTGGCCGGATTGCTTGCGGTGTCAGATCCGATCAAGAAAAGCACCCCGGAAGCCCTGGCCACACTTAAAGCATCAGGAATTCGCATCATTATGGCAACGGGTGACGGCCTGACCACGGCAAAAGCTGTTGGTAACCGGCTCGGCCTGGATGAAGTATTTGGAGAGGTAAAGCCGCAAGACAAACTTTTACTGGTTGAACGTCTACAAAAAGAAGGCCGCATTGTTGCCATGGCAGGTGACGGGATCAATGACGCACCTGCACTGGCAAAAGCCAATGTAGGTATCGCCATGGGTACCGGCACCGATGTCGCCATGAACAGTGCCCAGGTTACCCTGGTTAAAGGTGACCTGCGCGGTATCTCAGTTGCACGCTCATTGTCCGACGACACCGTAGGCAATATGAAACAAAATCTGCTGTTTGCTTTCTTGTATAACGGCTTGGGTATTCCAGTCGCTGCGGGCGTTTTGTATCCGATGACTGGCTGGTTGCTTTCACCACTGATTGCGGCTTTAGCGATGAGTTTGAGCTCAGCATCCGTCATAGGCAACGCGCTACGGTTGAGAAAGCATGGTGTGGACACCTGACTATTTGAGGCTGGTCAAGGAAATATCTGGCAAAAACTACTACATATAATCTGTGTAAGGAAATTGATGCTGTTTATTGATCTTCTGATTCATTTTGTTTTTAATATTGATTAAATGCAATTATTGCGTGAAATAATTACGTGAAATTATCTCGTCCACATCGCCTGCTCACTGCGTTGATCGTACTCTTCAGCATGCTGTTTACGCAGCTTGCTGTGGCGTCATACGTATGCCCGGGCCACATGACGGGTAGTGAAATCTCTGCAGTATCCGGGGATAACAGCTCTGTCATGATGGCCGACTGCGCTGGCATGGACAAAGAGCAACCTGCGTTGTGTCATGCACATGCTGAGGATCCATATGCAAAACAATCATTGGATAAGCCGCAAGTGCCCGATGTGCACCCCTTTGTATTTGCGGGATTGACACTGACCTTGCAAGTAATTGACATTGCCGGTCTGCAACAACAGCATCAACCGCAACTCTCCTATCTGGCACGTTCCAGCGCACCGCCCATCGCTATACGCAACTGCTGTTTCCGCATTTAAATTTCCAGATTGCCTAGTCTGTCACTGCTACGTCTTATCGACGGAAGTGCCATTTTTTGCTATTTGGAGGTTTCATGTCATTCTCATTCTGTGCGTCCATGTTTGCGCACCAAAAAACAAAACTATATCCTCAGTTCCTGTTGCTGATCCCTATAGCAATTGCTTTTGGGCTTACTCCGCTCAATGTGCGCGCCACAGAGTCTTTACTGACTTTGGGCAATGCCCAACAACTTGCAGTTATCCGTTCCCGTCAGTTGATCGCGCAAGATATGGCTGTCACCGCTTCCCGCGAAATGGCAGTCGCTGCCGGTCAGTTGCCTGATCCTATCTTGAAGGCTGGAATTGATAACCTGCCAGTCAGCGGCCCTGATCGTGGCAGTCTGACTGGCGATTTCATGACCATGCGTCGCATCGGCGTCATGCAAGAATTGACCAGAAACGACAAACGCCAATTACGTGCAGAGCGCTATGACCGTCTAGCCGACAAGTCCCTGGCAGAGAAAACCAACGCAATTGCCACTATCCAGCGCGACACCGCCATCTCTTGGCTTGATCGATATTACGCAGAACGAATGGCAACTTTGGTCACAGAACAATCCAACCAAGCCACACTTGAAATTGCGGCGGCCGAAAGTAGCTACCGAGCTGGTCGTGGCAGCCAAGCGGATATTTTTGCAGCCCGTAGCGCGTTAAGCATGGTGGATGATCGTTACAGTGAAATCCAACGCAAAGTACGTACTGCCAAGACGATGTTAAACCGTTGGACGGGGGGGGACCCAGAACTTCCATTGGCAGGTGAGCCCGATATCGAGAAGATTCGCCTGGATTTATCGGCACTGGACAAATCGCTTGCTCACCATCCCCAGATTGCAGTATTGACCCGACAAACGGAGATTGCTGAGACAGATGCCAGATTGGCCGAAGCCAATAAAAAAACCGACTGGAGTGTTGAAGTCGCGTTCCAGCAACGTGGTCCAGCTTATTCCAATATGGTTTCGGTCGGCATATCACTGCCTTTCCAATGGGATCAAAAGAACCGCCAGGATCGTGAGTTGTCCTCAAAACTGGCGATGGTTGAGCAAGCCAAGGCTGAGCGGGACGAGACATTGCGTGCCCATGTTGCCGAAACCAAGGCAATGATAGAGGAGTGGCAAAGCAATCTCGAGCGCAGCGCTCGCTACGAGCACGAATTGATACCACTCGCAAAAGAGCGCACTCAAGTCACCTTGGGTGCCTATCGCGGCGGGAAATCAAGCCTGAGTGATGTGTTGGCTGCCCGCCGCAATGAAACTGATACCCGACTGCAAGCCTTACAGCTACAAGCAGATACAGCCCGTTTATGGGCGCAAATTAATTTCCTGTTTCCTGTCGATGTGCAAGCGATGCATCCAACCCAATCCACGAACAAGGATATGCCATGAACAATAAAAAAATCCTTATTGCCCTGGTTACTGCTGGCGTACTGACTGGTAGTGGTTATGGTCTATATCGCCTTGGCCTCAACCAAGGAATGCAAGGGGCTGACGGGTCACACTCAAGTGCTTCAACAACAAGTTCTGCTACGGACACAAAAAAGGCACTTTATTGGCATGACCCCATGGTTCCCGGCCAAAAATTTGATAAACCTGGCAAATCGCCTTTCATGGACATGCAATTAGTGCCTGTTTATGCCGATGGTGGCGATGAAGGTTCAGTCAGCATCAGTCCCCGTGTACAACAAAACCTTGGTATACGCACGGCAGAAGTGACGCGCGGTAGCCTCACATCGGCTGTGATGGCGGTTGGCAGTGTTGCTTATAACGATCGTGATGTAGCTCTGGTACAGGCACGCAGCAATGGTTTTGTCGAAAAACTCTATGTTCGAGCACCACTCGATGCAGTCAAGAAAGGCCAGGTACTGGCTGAGCTATACGTGCCGGATTGGGTCGCTGCGCAGGAAGAATACCTGACAGTGAAACGCATGCAGGCCAGCGGCATTGCTGGCTTAATGGACGGGGCAAAGCAGCGCATGCGCCTGGTGGGGATGAGCGACGATCAAATACGTACAGTCGAGACCAGTGGCAAGCTACATACACGTATCGCTATCACGGCCCCGGTCAGCGGTGTAATCGCGGAATTGTCTGTACGTGAAGGTATGACAGTCATGACCGGCACACCCTTATTCCGTATCAATGGTCTGGGTACGATCTGGGTCAATGCCGACATCCCTGAAAATCAGTCGGCCAAGGTACGCGTAGGAAATACCGTCGAAGCACGCACCCCGTCCTTGCCAGGCACCATCTTCAAAGGTAAGGTCAATGCCATTCTTCCCCAGATCGATGTTGCTACCCGTACGCTGAAAGCTCGCATCGAACTGGCGAATCCCTCAGGTCAACTAGTACCAGGCATGTTCGCCAATCTGAGCTTCGGTTCTGATGCTCGCAACGATATTTTGCAAGTACCAACCGAGGCCGTCATCCAGACTGGCACTCGCGCTGTCGTAATGGTTGCACAGGGTGAAGGTAAATTCATGCCCGTTGATGTCGAAACCGGCACCGAGGCAAATGGACAAACTGAAATCCGTAAAGGCCTGGAAGCCGGACAAAAAGTTGTGGTATCCGGTCAATTCCTGATCGATTCCGAAGCGAGCCTAAAAGGTACAACGACCCGTATGGGCGATGCGCCAGCGCCCAATACTGGCAAATCTACTGGATCGACACACCATGGCAGCGGTAAAGTCGAACAAATAGACAAAAGCGAAATCACCCTATCCCATGGTCCTATTCCATCACTTCAGTGGGGGGCAATGACAATGGGTTTCCAATTACCGGCGAATGGTTTGCCTGCAAATGTCAAAGTTGGCGACACGGTAATTTTCGACTTACGCCAAACCAAGGATGGCATGTATCAGATCGTCTCAATCTCACCAACGGCAGATGCTCCCAAGGCCGACTCGTCAACTAAAGCATTGAACGACACGATGAAGGTGCCTTCAGCGTCAGCAGGAGCAAAAAAATGATGGCCAAACTAATTCGCTGGTCAATCGCCAATCGTTTCCTGGTACTGCTGGCCACTCTGATGATGACGGCCTGGGGTATCTGGTCTTTGTCGCGCACACCACTGGATGCAATTCCTGACCTGTCTGATGTGCAAGTCATTATCCGCACCAGTTACCCTGGACAGGCGCCGCAAATTGTCGAGAACCAGATTACCTATCCCTTGACGACGACCATGCTGTCCGTACCTGGTGCCAAGACCGTGCGCGGCTATTCATTTTTTGGGGATTCTTTCGTATATGTGTTGTTTGAAGATGGAACCGATATGTACTGGGCACGTTCCCGTGTACTGGAATACCTGAACCAAGTGCAGTCTCGCTTGCCGCCACAGGCAAAAGCTTCACTCGGCCCGGATGCCACGGGTGTCGGTTGGGTGTATGAATATGCACTGGTAGACCGCAGTGGAAAGATGGATTTATCACAATTACGGGCATTCCAAGATTGGTTCCTGAAGTACGAACTGAAATCAGTGCCGAATGTATCCGAAGTGGCCAGCATAGGCGGCATGGTACGTCAGTACCAAATACAGCTTGACCCCGACAAGATGCGTGCCTACAACATCCCGCATGGAAAAATCATAGAGGCTGTGCAGAAGGCAAATCAGGAAACCGGTGGCTCAGTACTGGAACTGGGCGAAGCTGAGTATATGGTGCGAGCATCAGGTTATCTGAAGTCGTTGGATGACTTTCGTAAAATACCTTTGATGACGACAGATGCCGGTGTGTCGGTACGTCTCGGTGACGTCGCCCGAATACAGATCGGACCTGAAATGCGACGCGGTATTGCTGATTTGAACGGTGAAGGTGAAGTCGCTGGCGGCGTGATTGTCATGCGATCCGGGAAAAACGCTTTGGAAACCATCGATGCAGTCAAGGTCAAACTGGCAAAACTCAAAGCTAGTCTGCCCGCTGGCGTGGAAGTTGTCACGACCTATGACAGATCCAATCTAATCAATCGTGCCGTCAAGAATTTGCAAGAGAAATTAATGGAAGAATTTATTGTTGTCGCCATTGTCTGCGCCATCTTCCTATTTCATCTGCGCTCAGCATTGGTCGCCATCGTCACTTTGCCAATTGGTATACTGATGGCCTTCATCGTCATGTATTACCAGGGCGTGAATGCCAATATCATGTCGCTGGGTGGGATTGCCATTGCAGTCGGTGCCATGGTCGATGCTGCAGTGGTCATGATAGAGAATGCCCACAAGCACATCGAAATATGGAACCATGCACATCCCGGTGAAAAACTTCAGGGCGAAACCCATTGGCGAGTGATCGGCGATGCGGCAGCCGAGGTAGGGCCAGCCCTGTTTTTCTCATTACTCATCATTGTTTTATCTTTTATTCCGGTCTTTACCTTGGAAGCACAAGAAGGACGCTTGTTTTCCCCGCTTGCCTTTACTAAGACTTATTCCATGGCGGCGGCGGCTGGGCTTGCAGTGACCTTGATACCGGTATTAATGGGCTATCTTATCCGGGGCAAGATACCGGACGAACAAAAAAATCCCTTGAATAGATTCTTGATTGCGATATACCGACCTTTGCTCAATGCGGTGCTGCGTTTCCCGAAAACCACCTTGCTGATCGCTGGCTTGATTGCAGCAGTAACAGTGTGGCCGATGGCACGGCTTGGCGGTGAATTCATGCCACCACTGGATGAAGGTGATTTGCTCTATATGCCGTCTGCGCTACCGGGTATCGGCGCTGGCAAGGTTTCAGAGTTGCTCCAGCAGACCGATCGCTTGATTAAGACGATACCTGAGGTAAAAAGCGTATTTGGCAAGGCTGGCCGTGCCGAAAGTGCGACTGATCCTGCTCCTCTGGAAATGTTCGAGACCACCATACAGTTCAAGCCGAAAGACCAATGGCGACCCGGTATGACGACCGATAAACTGGTAGAAGAATTGGATCGCATCGTCAAAGTTCCAGGTCTGTCCAATATCTGGGTGCCGCCTATCCGAAATCGCATCGATATGCTGGCGACCGGCATCAAGAGTCCGGTCGGTGTGAAAGTGGCAGGCACAAGCCTGAAAGAAATAGACCGGATTACCAGCGATATTGAACGTGTCATCAAAAACCTTCCTGGAGTGTCTTCAGCCTTGGCAGAAAGACTCAATGGCGGACGTTACATCGATGTCGACATCAACCGGGATGCAGCGGCGCGCTACGGTCTCAATATCGCAGATGTACAAAGCATCGTGTCAGCGGCGATTGGCGGGGATAATATCGGCGAAACCATTGAGGGCTTACAGAGATTTCCGATTAACGTTCGATATCCGAGAGAAGTACGTGACTCAGTCGAAAAACTGCGGCAACTTCCAGTGCTGACCGAACGTGGCGCACAAATCCGCCTGGGTGATATCGCAGAAATTCGCATTAATGACGGGCCACCTATGTTGAAGAGCGAAAATGCCCGGCTGTCTGGATGGGTATACGTCGATATCCGTGATCGCGACTTGAGCTCAGCAGTACATGAAATGCAGGAAGTCGTTGCGAGGGAGGTCAAGTTGCCAGCCGGTTATTCGATTGCCTGGTCTGGACAATTTGAATATCTGGAACGTGCCACTGCCAAACTGAAAATCGTTGTACCGGCGACCTTGCTGATCATCTTCGTGCTCTTATACATGACCTTCAAGCGTATTGATGAAGCTGCCTTGATCATGGCGACTTTACCATTTGCATTGGCTGGTGGGATATGGCTGCTATGGGCATTGAGCCATAATCTCTCTGTCGCAAGCGGTGTAGGTTTTATCGCATTAGCGGGGGTTTCTGCTGAATTCGGCGTAATCATGCTCTTATACCTGAAACATGCGTGGGAAGAGCGCGTCGCCAATGAAAAAAACAGCGAGCAAGATTTACTCGATGCCATTCGTGAAGGGGCTGTGTTGCGGGTACGGCCAAAAGCGATGACAGTCGCTGTCATCATTGCAGGCCTGGTTCCCATCATGCTCGGTACGGGTACTGGTTCGGAAGTAATGAAGCGTATCGCCGCTCCTATGGTCGGTGGCATGATCACCGCACCATTACTGTCAATGTTTGTTGTGCCAGCAGTGTATTTGCTGTTGCGTAGAAGACAATTGCGCAGTATGTCCCAGGAAATTCCATCATCCGAAAAGAATGCAGATGAACCTGTTTAGTCAAAATCTGATCAGCTCCAGCCATCTTGTCGCCACCTTGCGATGGTTAATTTTGGCTGCAGCATTGTTTCAAGGCAGTGCATTCGCACAACCGATCCAAATTGCAATGAATGCGGAGATGACGCAGCCCCAACAATTGGGAGCGGATTGCCTGCCATGCCCTGTTTGTTATGTCATCACGGCACCAGACAAAATGAAATTGATTGATCTGTCTGGTTCAAATCTGCTGTTCCTGATCAAAGAGGAAGAGCAACTTCGGATTGCCGGACTCGGGAATCCGACGATACAGAACTGGCCAGGCATTGCACTGAGATTGAGGTTTTGTTGTTGGCGGAATTAGAAATTTGAATGACCGATACGCAGCAATAACATTCTCGTTTTAGGCATATAGAGGACATTATCATGAAACATTTATTGAGAGCGCTGGTCAGCGGCGCCATTCTCGCGACCTCACTATCAGCCATGGCAGGCCCCGATTTCCAGATGCTGGAGCTGGCCCGCAAAGCCAGGGCACTACGCCTAAGTCATCAGGCGACTACTGTGGTGAATCAACCTGTTTCCAGTAGCAATCCTGTTCAGACAGAGGCAGATGCAAAGGAGAAACAAATGATGAAAGACTGTGACGAGATGAAGAAAAAATCGAAAAACTGAGTGAAACCCGTCAGCGGCTTGCACTATGAATTACAAGTCGCTGACAAACAAGCTATTTCTACCTTTCTCCAACAATGTGAAGTTATCTAAATCAAAGATAGTCATTCCTTCAATCTTATTTCTTCACTTCAAGGGATGTTGCCATCAGCAAGCCCGTACACAATTTGCTGGTGACAAGCTGCCGCTATTTTTTTCGCCTGGCTTATTTGGTATGTTCGATTCAGATTCAACCTAGAGGCAATCAAATAATTCACGCTGAAATAGCATGCATTCCATTCAGAAGCTAAATTGTGCCAGCTTCTTCAAGATAAAATGATTTTCCCCTAACAGGCACATGGCATCACAATGTTGCCTCAGAATGTCAAATGGTAAATATCCCAAAGACAAATCAGCCGAGTCTCCACGAAAGGCGGGGCGGTTGATTTGCGCCATGACTTCCTGCTGACGCTTATTTGGTGCTACCAGATAGTAGTGGCAATCATCTGATGGGATTGAACGAGCCAAGTCCTTCATCCTCAGGATACCTGAGTAAATGGAGGTGCTTTTTTCAACTTCAAAAGCACAAGCGATTTTGGACGTTCTAGGGTCTATCCACAAAACGTCAATAAGACTAATGGTATCCATCACATCTGACGGAACGTCTAATGGCGGCAGTTGCTCAATCGTGAGTTGAGAAAAAGCCTCGCCGTGACAAGAACGATGACGGTCATTTCGTGCCACAAATACCTGATATTTCAAAGCCCGGCCTATTTTTATCAACATATGCTGCACTTGTGTATGCTCGGATTCTTCCTTGTGCTCCTCTACAACCTGGCTATGGCGGCGTGCCGCAGCTCTCTCTGCTTTTTCCTGTAAATCTTTCAGAGCACTGTCAGCGTTATTTTGAATGATCAATCTACCACTACCAAGTTCGAACAGTAGTCCGGCAAATGCCCCCAAGTCCTTGGATAACAAACTCCGGTGTGTGGTATTGGTTTGTACTATTGTCTCGCGCATCGCTAAGTAACTTTGCCAGGACCCTAATTTCTGTTTGGCGTTAAACAATGCGTTAAAACCATTTACTATGGCTGTATTGAACGGGGGCACCAATGTAGGATGTAAAAAATAAACGATGGTCGCTACTGATGGACCCAACCCTTTAATATTTGCATCTGCCAACCGACTAATTTCGTCCAAGACCTGATCTTCACGTGTTGCATTTAAGCAAGCGTTCAAAAAAGCGCCAAACTTTTGCTGATTCTGCGTATTCTCATAAATATCCGGGATGCGCAGCTTGGGTTTCCAGTAGAACGGATGGGCAGCTCCTTCAAATACCTGTTTTTGCTCGGTAATGGCAGCCAGGACGATTTCTAAAGGAGAGCCCTTAAAATCATTTCCAAAGCTACCGGCTGCAATGGCGTCAACAGTATCTTTCACACCCCGGCGTATTGCCCGGAACGCCTTCATCCTTTGTTCACCGCCAATGAACCAAGTGTTGTAGACCGATTCAGGGTCAGTTTTATAGCGGGCAATAAGGTTTGCGGTCACAAGAAAATTCCAAAAGATTTGGTTTGCAGAGCGTGAAATTTGTCTGTCAAGCATTGTTAAAGTCAAAAGCCACCTGAAGGTGGCTTATAGACTCTCTTACCAAGATGGCATTACCGACTTAGGTCCCTCGAAAAGGAGCGGGAGTGGGATCACATTGGGCTACAACTCTAGAATATCTTCTTGACCAGAAATGAGCAATTATTTTTTTAAATGAACAAGCCTTGTTGATGGCTAAGTCGCATTATTGGCAGAACAAACTACTTTGAAGTGAAACTCAAGCTTTGCCGTAGTCGAGTTTCAGCATCCGCATCAATCCCGATCAAAGAATTCGTTTTGATCAGATTCTTCAAAAATGGCCTAAAGAGAAATGATTTATCGTCAATGGCTAACCAGGGAAGCCAAGGTTTTCCTGACTGTCTTAGCCAGCCTTCAATCTCTGCGTGTCGTTGATATCCCACAGTAGCAGCAATTTCAGTGATATCCTGCCAGGCTGGCGTGACGCCGATAATTCTGACCGCTATGTCTGCAGAGAAAAAAGTCCTGAGTTCAGGAAGTGAGTATTTCTCTCTCCAGGTGCTGGTGATCACGACTTGTACTGCTGGAAAATCCCGTAAGACATTTTCTAGGCGCGACAAGCATGAAAACAGCTGCCCGTCGTCGTAGCATGGTTCTGGGTGCAAAACCCCATCAAAATCCAAAAACAAGATCATCGCTGATTAAGTTCGCTATCAAAATTTGGCCCGGTAGATCTATTCAAAATTGTACGTCATGCAGAGCCCGATTTGTTTTCAATCTTTGGCTCTTCTGGAGGAGCTGAGGTTGGCAAGCCGGTTGCAATTCTGTGTCGGGCAAATGGATCAACAGCATCAACGTAGCGCATCGCGCTTTGCACACTTTTCCAGCCTACATACTCCATGAGTGTTTTAAGATCCCAGCCATTTCCTGTTGCCCAGTTCGCAAATCCGCGTCTCAGGGAGTGAGCTGAATAGTCATCAGAGTCAGTTACTCCAGCATCTTTGAAGATAGTACGCAACAGGGGAATCAAGCTATCCATATGAAGTCCCTGATCCCCAATTTTCCCCCACCGATTGACTGACCTGAACACCGGCCCAGATTCAAGTTCTGCTAACTCCTTCCAGGCTGTATAAGCTGCAACCGGGCAGAACTGATTCAGTGCAGGCGCTTTAAATGTCACGCCTTTATTTTGGCGATCACCCTTTGTATGTGGCAAGAAAAAACTCATGCCTTGCCCTGGAGTAGCTTCGATGTACTCAACCTGCAACCGTGTCAACTCATCACCACGAAAACCTCTCCAAAAGCCAAGAAGCAACAAGGCACGATTTCGAGTATGCCTTAGTTCGGAAGCGCGGTTGCCTGAGGCATTTGCCGTGGTAATCGCCTGGTTCAGCCAATGATCAACTTTTTCAAGCTGCTCAAGCTGAAATGGTTTGGCTTGTTTCTCTTGTACAGGATGCTCTCGTTGTATGCCTCTTAGGACTTTCTTGATGAGAGGTGTCTTGGTCGGGTCAGGGAAGCCCTGATCAATGTGCCACTGCGCCAAAGCCGCCAGACGTTGACGTAATGTGTTGATCGCCAGCTTTTCAGCATGATCAACAAGGTACTGAGCGATGTTTTCACTGGTGGCAGGCAAGAATCCACCCCATTCGACTTCGTAGTGACGAACGGCCGATTGGTAAGCGACCCGGGTATTGTCACGGGTGCCAGCGTGCAAGTAATGATCGATTTTGCTCATGCTCATCTACCTCAAATTCCCATTTCATTGGACCAATTGGCACCGTATCAAACATTCCGTGAATTTTAGCCCATTTTTGGTTATGACACTGGATAAGGTTACTTTATCCAGTGTCAATTATACGGTTAATTTAACTTGAAATTATTCAATAATTAGTATGTAATTACATGGTATGTAATACATTATTATATTCAATGGAGTAAATGATGGCCAGAACCGGATTGTATAAGTCAGAAGTCGAAAAAGCACGCAATAGCCTGTTAGCTCAAGGGCGTCATCCGTCGGTCGATGCGGTGAGAATTGCCTTGGGCAATACCGGCTCCAAAACCACCATACACAAGTACCTGAAGGAGTTAGAAGAGGCGAATGGCGGTAACGTTGATCGCAAAACCTCCATCACCGAAGCGCTACAGGATCTGGTGGCGCGCCTGGCTGCCCAGCTAGAGACAGAGGCAAGTAATCGCATCGCCGAACTGGAATCGCGGCATAGCGAAAAAGATCTCCTGCATGAGGCAGAAGTTACAGATTTGACGGCAAAAAATGTTGCGATCCAAGAAAAACTCGACCTCACCATAGCCGCGATCAAACAAGAAATCCAATCCCACGAGCAAACCAGGGAAGCATTGCAGAGCGAATCCATCGCTAGGCATACTTTGGCGCAGCAGGTAATGGATCTTAAGGAGCGCTTGGTTGAGAATGAAACACACCGGCATTCATTGGAAGAAAAACACAATCATGCACGGGATGCCCTGGAGCATTACAGATCATCGGTCAAAGAGCAACGTGATCAGGATATCCGACGCCATGAACAACAAGTTCAGCAACTACAAGCTGAGCTGCGTCATTTGCAGCAGAGCCTAGTGCTTAAGCAGAACGAAGTGACGCAACTCAACCAGGATGGGGCTAAGCTGATTGCAGAATTGTCCCAAGCGCAGAAGTCGCTATATGAAGAGAAAAAGCAAAGTCGTAAGACACAGACTGAATTAGATGCACAACGAGCCATCGCACAGCGTGCCGCGCAGATGGAGACTCAATTAATTGAAAAGACTGCCCGGATCACTGACTTACAGGAGCAGCATGTTGATGCATTTACTCAAAATAAGGCATTGGAGACGCAGATAAGCAGTTTGCAATTGGAGTTGGCCAAGAGCGATGCCAAGCTTGACGCTCAGCAGCTAATGATGGCTGAATTTAAGGCTTTCTTGAATGTGAAACCGCAGTAAATTATTCCTAAGCAACACGGCTGTGCAGACCATCTTATTGATTTTCAGCCGCGTGCAAGGGTTAATTAAAACGAACCCTCGATGTCACTTTAAAAACAAATATTGATGAATTCTGACGACAAAAATCTATTTAACCCAGCCTTCAGCTGGCATCAAGCATTTCGCTTGCATGCCGCACCAAGGCAGCAGGAACTGATAATCTACCTGCAAACAACGTTTGAGGAAAGGCTGCACGAAGTGGTAAGCGTGCCGCTGCAAACTCTACTGGATGATTTCGTACAATTTTCTGAGGCGGAGCAGGTTGGTTGCATGACCAAAGAGTTGCAGGCCGCATCATTTGCGCTACGACGCGCAGCAGAGCAGTTGGACAAGCAATTGGCCAACAATCACGCTACTGCGAAACTGGGTTGTTGTAATTGGTGTGATGGCCAGGTGCAATATGCGGATCGAAACGACGATTAAAATGTAAAGGGAAAGCCAGAAGGTGAACTTAAAGCGCTGTAGAAATAGTGCTCATCTAATTGCTCACCGATGGTTTTACTGTCTAATTCTACATTCTTAGGGAAGATAGGAAAATTTCAAAATTACCATTTTAAATCAATGAGTTAAGTATGTTTTGGCGAAAAAAACCGTAATCACGGCCGTCCCTCACTATCACTGGACTGCGATGACTGCGCATGAAGTGCCGACATCAAACTTTGCATAAAGGTAGCCAGCGCCTGCGCAGGATCTGTCGTCGTTGTACTTGATGTTGAACCGTCTGTCGATGAGCTAGAGCTAGAGGA
>Ga0187844_10000173_pt1 | contig 48422 bp, 45 predicted proteins | sample SpaLakP09_SKY_50_FD_134517 | JGI IMG/M metagenome (GOLD analysis project Ga0187844, IMG submission 134517) | Oligotrophic lake water microbial communities from Sparkling Lake, Wisconsin, USA - SP09_SKY_50 | ecosystem: Environmental > Aquatic > Freshwater > Lake | place: USA: Sparkling Lake...
AAGGTTTAGCCGTGGGCTGGCCCACGGCTGGCCTGACTTTTTTGGGCGGGGTAAGGGGGACAATCTTGGCCACAGGAACCACTCCGCGGCACAAAGTCACTTCCTCCCCTCCTTCCACTTGATGGAGAATTCTGGACAAATGGGTCTTTGCTTTGTGAATTGTAAGCTTCATCACGTAATACATAGACCTAGTCTGGACTAAGTCAATACTTGGCTAATTATTAGTTCACGCCGAATAGGGTCATATATCTTAAGAGATATGGCTTTAACTAAATATCAATCAACGCAAAATACTTTCAAAAAAACTTGAAACACAGCAAATTTTAGTAGAGAATAACAAATCAGTCATGAAGTCCCCTCTTTTAGCGCTGAACCAAAATATTTCCCGTTGGAGGATTTCAAATATATCTGAAATTGAATTTGGAATTAATAATTTGGCATGGACGAACAGCACCGGGCGGTTGATTGATTTCCGTGGGCTACACGCTTGAACTTCCAAGAATACGACCACCACTTAAAAAAGAAACCCATGATTGCTCTAAGTTCGAAAACTAAGCTGATAAACTCTAAGACTTCACGGATTGTTCAGGGCGGTAGTCCTGAGGATTCTATCCTCAATCTCTGCGTAAAACTCTGCGCGATCCTGGGACTTCCCAAATCGGTCGGGTTAATTTACGGGGCTGTGTTTGTTTCCGCTCGGCCGATCGAAGCGGGGGAGATCTGTAAAAAGCTTAAGATCAGTCGGGGCTCGGTCAGTCAGGGATTAAAGTTTCTGCGGGAACTAGGGGCGATTCGGGTCGAGGGAAACAATGGCAACCGAGCGGAGCACTTTGTGACTGAAGATCATCTTAGAAAGGCTGTGGAAACGTTTGTCACCAAGAAAATCGCGCCCGCTTTTGAGGAGTTGGGTCAGGAGGTGGTCCGCTTGGAAAAGGATCCGAACCTCAACTTGCCGCAAGAATTAAGAGAAAAGCTGGAGACCATTCGTCGTTGGCACAGCCACGGTCAGCTTCTGCTTCCACTGGTGACAGGTTTTTTGAGGACCATGCCGCTACTGACAAAGTTTAAGTAGCGGTCGGGTCCAGCAATCCCACGGGATGCTGAGACAACAGAGAATAGGGCAGGGAAAGATTGGTTTTGGATCCGCTAACGCGGACTCAATCGACCAAGGGCGGCAGCGTGCAGTAGAAATTCAAGAAAAGTAAATTAGAACAAAATGCTTAAAACCCTCAAGCCCCTATGGTTTAAGTGCTCTTTTGGCCGTCGAATACAAAATTTTTATTTGGCTTTATGTTAATAAGCGACGCCGGCTACTTTCTTAGCTTCTTTTTTCTTGAGCAAAGACCCTGTCAAAGCACCAGCATGAAAAGCAATATTCTCGGTTGGCGGATTCAGTTTTCTCGGCAGGGTCGCTTAGAGTTTGAATTCCAAAATATCTCTGCTTGCTCAAGCATCACCGATTCGTCACTTCCATAAATAAATGAAAATCTTAGTGACAGGAGTCGCTGGCTTCATCGGTTCACATGTCGCGCATCGGCTTATTGATCGCGGGGACGAAGTCCTAGGTATAGATAATCTCAATGATTATTACGATGTCACCCTCAAGCAGGCGCGATTGGATCGCCTTGAGGCTCGTGGAAACTTCCGTTTTCTCAAGGCTGATGTCGCGGATATAGCCGCCATCAAGCGAGTTTTTCGAGCGGAAAAGCCGCAGCGTGTGGTGCACTTGGCCGCGCAAGCCGGGGTCCGTTACTCAATTGAAAATCCGCACGTCTACATCCAGTCCAATGTTGCTGGCTTCATGAACATTCTGGAGGGTTGCCGACACAATGGCGCTGAGCATCTGGTCTATGCTTCCAGCTCCAGCGTCTACGGCGGCAATAAGAAGCTCCCATTTTCTGAGCACGATAGCGTGGATCATCCCGTGAGCATCTACGCCGCCACCAAAAAAGCGAATGAGCTCATGGCGCATACCTACAGCCACCTGTTTTGCTTGCCTACCACGGGCCTCCGCTTCTTTACCGTTTACGGCCCGTGGGGACGACCTGACATGGCGCTTTTTCTGTTCACTAAGGCTATCCTCGAAGGCCGTCCGATTGATGTATTCAATCACGGCAAAATGCAGCGCGACTTCACCTATATCGACGACATCGTCATGGGCATCCTTCGCGTGTTAGACAGGCCAGCCCAGCGAGATCCTGCCTTAGGTGCCTTGCACCCCGATCCATCCCGCAGCGATGCGCCCTACCGCGTATTCAATATGGGCAACAGTTCGCCGGTCCAACTCATGACCTATATCGAGACATTGGAAGAAAACCTCGGCCGCCAAGCCATCAAAAATTTCTTACCCCTCCAGCAAGGAGATGTTCCGGCCTCCAATGCCGATACCTCCGAGCTGAAAGCCGCCACCGGCTTCGCCCCGGCCACCCCGGTCGTCGAGGGTGTGCAACGTTTCGTTGAATGGTACCGCGACTATTACCGGACATAAGCCCATGGGACTGACCACTGACACCACCATCGCTGTCGTCGGACTCGGCTATGTAGGACTGCCATTGGGGCTCCAGTTTGCCAAGTCTGGTTGCAAAGTAATGGGCTTAGATGTGGACGAGACCAAGGTTCACGAAATTTCGTCTGGGCGCAGTTATATCCGACATATCTCGTCAGAGGATGTGGATGCACAGGTTAAGGCCGGCCGATTTTCTGCCTCGGCCGATTTTTCCCTGGTCAAACATTCAGAGGCTGTCGTCATCTGTGTGCCAACACCGCTGAACAAAAACCGTGAACCGGATATCTCATATATTCTCAAAACAGGGGAAGCTATCGCACCATACCTGAGGACGGAGGACGGAGGACGGAAAAAGCTGGTGGTTCTAGAATCTACAACTTATCCGGGGACTACCGATGAGAATCTAAGGAAAGTTTTGGAGACGGGGAGTGGTTTGCAGGCTGGAAAAGATTTCCACCTGGCTTTTTCGCCGGAGCGGGAGGATCCGGGCAACCCGCAAAGCAAGGTGGCGGAGATTCCGAAGGTGGTGGGGGGTCTGACCCCGGCCTGTCTGGAGCGTGCGAAGGAGCTTTACGGGAAAGCCATTAAGAAGCTGGTGCCGGTCAGCTCCACCCGGGCAGAGGAAGCGACCAAGCTGATGGAGAATATTTTTCGGTCGGTGAACATCGCTCTGGTGAACGAGCTGAAGATCATTTATGGCTCGATGGGAATCGATATCTGGGAGGTGATTGAGGCGGCCAAGACCAAACCGTTCGGCTTCATGCCGTTCTATCCGGGTCCTGGGTTGGGAGGACACTGTATCCCGATCGATCCGTTTTATCTGACTTGGAAGGCCCGGGAGTATGGGCATCCTACCCGGTTCATCGAATTGGCGGGGGAGATTAACACGGCGATGCCGGATCATGTGGTGGCCAAGGTGGGGGAAGCGTTAAACACCGTGGGCAAGCCGATCAAGGGATCAAAAATTTTGCTCCTGGGCTTGGCCTACAAGGCCGATCTGGATGACGATCGGGAGAGTCCCAGCTACGTTCTCATCGAAAAGTTGGAGGCCAAGGGGGCCAAGGTGGATTACCACGATCCCTACGTGCCGGTGATTCGGCCAAGCCGCGAGCATTCCCATTTGGCGGGGCGAAAATCCGTCCCGATTGATTCCCCCTGCGACTTGGTTCTGATCTCCACGGCACACGGGCCCTTCAAAAAACATAATTTCAGCAAACTCTCCGCTCTTCTCGTGGACACGCGCAACTGCGTGGTGGGATCCCGCCGACCCGCCCGCTACTTTCAGGCCTAGCAGCAAGACAGGATCCCTGCTCTTTTTCCGGCTTCAAACAAAGATCAACCATTGACGCCCAAGAACCGCATGAAAAACATTTTGTGAATCGAGCCCCCGCATTAGCTGTGTTGGGTGCCGGAAGTTGGGGACGAAACATCGTGCGGACGCTGGCCGAGCTTGGGCACTTGGCGGCGGTGTGTGATCCGTCCTCGGCAAGTCTTGAGGCGTCAAAAAAAATGCTTGGCGCGAAAGCCCGGGAAATTCAGTGGACCTCCCGGCCCAAGGAAATCCTCGATGATCCCGGGGTCGTCGGCGTGATGGTGGCCACCCCGGCCGAGACCCATTACGGGGTGGGGAAAAAAGCATTGGCGGCGGGCAAGGATCTCTTCGTGGAAAAGCCACTGACGGTTGATGTGCAAGAAGGAAAAAAACTCGTTCAATTTGCAAAGGCCGCAGGGAAAATTTTGATGGTCGGGCATCTGCTGGAGTACCATCCCGCCATCCTCAAACTTCGGGATCTGATCCGATCGGGAGAGCTGGGAACCATCCGTTATGTGATCAGCCACCGGTTGAATCTGGGCAAGATTCGGACCCGGGAAAACGCCCTCTGGTCGTTTGCCCCCCACGATATCTCGGTGATCCTGCGGATTGCGGGAAAGATGCCTACGGAAGTGGTCAGCACGGGGGGAGCTTATGTCAGTCCCGGCATTCCGGATATTACCCTGATGCAGATGCATTTTGCCGGCGGGATGCGGGCCCATATTTTTGTCAGCTGGCTGCACCCGTTCAAGGAACAGAAGCTGGTGGTGGTGGGCTCAAAAAAAATGGCCAGCTTCTGCGACATTACCAAGGAGCTCATCCTTTACGACCAGCGCGTGGAATGGAAGAAAGGGCAACCCATCCCGGTGAAAGGAGATGGTCGAAAAGTGGAATTTGGCCAAGCCGAGCCCTTGGCCGAGGAGTGCCGGCATTTCATTGAATGCATCCGCTCACGCGCCATTCCCCGGACGGATGGACGAAAGGGTTTGGAGGTTTTGAGGCTCCTGCATGCGGCACAAGAATCGTTGGCCATGAATGGCAGGCGGGTATTGATTAGATGAAAGAGCCCGACTCCTTCCTTCATCCCTCGGCGATCGTCGATCCTGGGGCAAAAATCGGGGCGGGAACTAGGATCTGGCACTTTTGTCATATCGGCCCGAAGGCGGTGATTGGAGAGCGTTGTTCCCTGGGGCAGAATGTTTATGTCGGAAAGGCCACAATAGGGAACGGGGTTAAGATTCAGAACAATGTCAGCGTTTACGATGAGGTGGAAATTGAGGACGATGTTTTCCTCGGTCCCGCCTGCGTGTTGACCAATGTCACGAATCCCCGGTGCGAGATCAAAAGGCACACACTCTACGAGAACACCATCATTCGGCGTGGCACCACCATCGGGGCGAACGCCACCATCGTCTGTGGTACGACTCTCGGGAGGTTCTCTTTTGTAGCGGCAGGAGCTGTGGTAACGAAGGATATTCCCGACTATGGATTTGTTGTCGGTGTGCCTGCCAAGCAGAAAGGTTGGATGAGTCGCCATGGCCACATGCTTCATTTTGCTGAAGGAGGCCAGGCTACTTGCCCTGAGTCGGGACTCCGATACAAACTACATGAAGGCAATGTGAAGTGCATCGATCTCGGTGAAGACGACCCTCTTCCAGAAAAGCTTCGTATGGCGACTGTGAGTTACGATCAGCCGAAGAGTCCCAATTTGAAAGTATAAAAATGGTTACCAAGTTATAATGGCAAGCGATAAAATTTTATAATTCGAAAACGAGCGCTGTTTTAAAGGATTTTCCTTTAGGAGCGGGGTTATAAGTTGTGGGAATTTTCCGGAGTTCAACTCGATCACAAAGGCGAGCGTGGCGTGAATATTAGAACTAAAGCAGCGACGCAGAACTCGATTTTACCAACTCAAAATGAACCAAGGAATCGCTGCTTGGTTGATTGATTATGCATATTTTAACGATTGTTGGAGCTAGGCCTCAGTTTATCAAAGCGGCCCCTGTTTGTTTCGCGTTGAGGGATGGGGGTATTCGAGAAACCTTGGTTCATACCGGACAGCATTACGATGCCCAGATGTCAGATATCTTTTTCGTTGAGATGGGCATACCCCGACCACGCTACAATCTGGGGGTGGGTTCTGGGTCGCATGGCGCCCAAACAGCAAAAATGCTTTCCGGAATTGAAGAGTTGCTTATGAAAGAAAAACCGGATCAGGTCCTTGTCTATGGAGATACCAACTCCACTCTCGCGGGGGCCTTAGCAGCAAGTAAGCTTCATATTCCCGTTGCCCATGTCGAGGCAGGATTAAGGTCATACAACAAGACAATGCCAGAGGAACACAACCGCATCTTGACCGATCACTGTGCCAACCACCTTTTCTGTCCTACCGAAAACGCCGTTCAGAATCTCGCGAAAGAAGGAATCGGGGAGGGGGTGTGCCTTGTGGGCGACACCATGTATGACGCCGTCTTGATGTTTTCGGAAAAAGCGGAGCGCTGCTCCACCGTACTGGATCGTCTCTCTCTGCATACCAAGGCTTACTACTTGGCAACAGTGCATCGTCCCTACAACACCGACGACGAGTGCTCGATGAGGATCCTCATCGAAGCCTTTGGACAGATGGAAGGTGTGGTGGTTTTTCCTGTCCACCCCCGAACCAGGGCTCGCATGGCTGACTTCAGGCTCGCACTCCCTAGCAACCTGCTTTTGACCGCCCCAGTGGGCTACCTGGACATGCTCGTCTTGCAGCGTCATGCTCGGGTTGTTCTTACCGACTCAGGCGGTATCCAGAAAGAGGCCTGCTTTGCAGGCACTCCTTGTGTGACGCTGCGCTCAGAAACCGAATGGACTGAAACGATTGAAAGCGGATGGAATGCCCTCGCTTGGGGCAGTGCGAAAAATATCTTAGATGCGGTGTCCAAGCAGCAGTCCGGGGGCGAGCGAATGCCTTTGCTTGCTTATGGCGATGGACGCGCCGCCGAAAAAATAGCCAAGGGAGTGGCAAGAAGCTCAATCAATGAAAAAGCAAAACTCGCTTAAAGGCCTTTATTACATTGGAAACCCAAGGCCAATACTGAAATACTTCCTTGAATCTGGCGTATTTTAAGAAAGTCTTGAAGGAAAAGCAGGAAGCACATTTTGGTGTGTTGGCTCTTGCACAGGCTGCAACCATGATTACAGGTCTCTTGACCAACGTAATCTGGACTCGCTGGATGCCGCAAGAGACCTATGGCGCTTTCAAGGTGGTAATTAATATCGTCAACATTGTTGGCGCTTTTTGTCTTTTGGGCGCTGGCCAAGCAGCATTGATGTCGGCATCGCAGAAGATGGATGGCAATCTACATCGGATTATCCGAAGTAAGTTGTTGGCTAATTTGGGGGGAGCCGTTTTGATTCTTCTGGCCTCGGCGTATTATGCCTTCGGGAATCAATCGTCGCCTGGCATCGCTCTGGCATTAGTAGTTGCGGCGACCTTTTTTCCATTCTATAATTGTAATGATATTTGGATCGCGTGGCTTAATGGGCGCTCAAGTTTCTTCAAGTTAAGTCTTGGTCGGATTCTAACCTCCGCCATTCCAATGGTTGGTCTTGCCGGTGCGGCCATGGCTGGAATCGTGGGGTTGTGGTCCGTTGTGCTGATTTATTTTGTGGTTTTGGGGGTGCAAAACGCACTCATGATTTTACAAATCTATTCGACAAGAGAAAACGACAGAAGTGACCCGTCCATTATTTCCCTGGGAAAGCACACTAGCGTTGCCATGCTGTTTGGAAGCTTGGTGGGGTTGGATGTCGTCATATTGAACCACAAGTTTTCTGCCAACGAAGTGGCTGTTTATGCAGCAGCACAGGTCCTTCCGGATTTAATAAAATCTTTTTTTTCGGTGTGCACGCAGATGTTTTCTCCAAGAATCAATGCGGGGCAATCGCTTTACGATTTTTGGCAAGGCTTCCGTTCCATTTTCATTATTTCTACGCTGGTGTTTTCTTCCATAGGAATAGTAGGATTCTTCCTTCTTCCCAAGGCGATAACTTTGCTGTTCTCTGATATCTACGCTCGTTCCGCTGAAGCATCAAAGTGGCTTTGGCTGAGTATTACGGTTTTTGGGTCTTCAACCTATCTTGGATATGCGCTAATTGCCACAAAACGAAAGTTTTTTACCTATGCAGCTTATGTTGGATATCCATTAATTTTGGTATTATTCTATTTTTTGTTTTCAAAATACGGCTTTGAAGGAATGATAGGAGCGCGCATTTTGGCCGGGTTTGTTCTTTGTGGATTTTATTGTCTTGGCTTTTGGCTGATGCTGAGGCTTCCCCCAAGAAATGAAGCAGAATCAACCCTGTGAAACATAGGCTTCCCATTGCTGTTTTGCTGACCAATAGCCAAGGCACCAGTGCTGGGGTTGAGCTTGAAGAGGCCTATCCCGTGTTGCTGGCATACGAATTGGAGGGCGTTGTTGAGCTAAATCGAATCTCGATTGGAGGCTACAAAATAGATGACTTTCTGAATATTATTGATGATAATGTTCTCGCCCTTCGCCCTGACATCGTTATCGTCCAAGCTGGAATTGTTGAGTGTGCGCAGCGAATTCTTTCTTCATTTGAAAAAAAGATTTTGCGCATTATTCCCTATGGAAGGAAATTATCAAAATGGGCGCACAAGCACCGCGACTTTGTTCTGAAAATGCGGAAAAGGCTTGGCTTTGCCACCCGGGTTCAGAGTCCGATTGCGTTTAAGAGCCATGTGAATACCCTTTGGAAAAAAATAACACTGTCCGGCTCACAATGTGTCTTTGTCGAGATACCTAAGTTTGCTGATGGAGGCGTAGGTCTTCGGCATCCATTTATTAACGATGATATTGATGCATATAATTTCGTTCTACGTCAGTATGATGCAATCTCATTTGAATCTATTGTAGAGGATTTAGAGGTCCGGCTGTATCAGCCTGAGTCAGTTCATTTCACCCGAGAAGGACATAAGGCTATTGCTTCTATATTAGCGGGCAAACTAACCGACTTAATTAAAATACACTGAAAATATTGAACAAAAAGTTGTTACTAATAAGTAGTTTCAGCTAAAAATAGAATGCTTAGTTTGTAAGAGATAAAAATTATTAAACCACAAACAAAATAAATAAAAAATAATGAATAAATATACTTTTCTTTTGAGGGAACCATTGCGATGCAGCGAAGGAATACTAGATTACATTGCAGTCGAAGACGATTATATAGAAAATTACGAAGTCGTAGCTGGTGATGATTTAAAGAGGAGATTGACGCCGGATGATGTCAGGGAGGTGTTGAGAAATCTCTGTGAGATCTCGGCGATTCCGGGGGGCGTGACGATTGATATCGGTTGCGCTGATGGAATGATTATCAAGTCACTTAATGCAAAAACGAAGATTGCAGTTGACATAGCAAGAACATATCTTTCTGTCCTGGAAGATGTCGATCTTAAGATAAGAGCAAATGCTGAAGATTTACCGCTCGCAGATGCAATTGCAGATACTGTCATTTGCACGGATGTTATTGAGCATGTAAAGGACATTAAAAAAGTATCTCGCCATTTACAAAGGATACTCCGCCCAGGCGCGCGGTTGTTGATCGCAGCGCCGTGGATGCAAAACCTTGGTGTTTACGGAACCCGCGAATATATTGACCGATATAAAAAATACAAGTATGTGCATCTTCGGCAAGTGAATGAAAAACTTATTAAAGATTGTTTTGACGAAGTCAAACTTATTGGATCCACGATCATCCGTATTGGAATGAAACTGATGACTCTTGAACCCTATCCGATTCGGTTTATGTGTTTTGAGAAATCATAACCACCCAAAAAAGATGTGCTGCATTGTGCGTATAGATAATTTTACTAGTATTTTACGATGGCTCTGCGCTGATTCTCTGGGTATCAGGGTGGCTCTATCCACTCATTCGAGAAAGCTCGCTGTCCATGAGATCAAAAAATATCTCAAGAGCTCCGCCCTACTGCATTTAGGGTACCTCTCCGTCTAACTTACAACCAAAGATGATAAAAAATATGAATAAAGTGTTAATTACTGGAGGGGCTGGATTCGTCGGTTCAAATACAGCCGATCGCCTTTTGGCTCAAGGTTGCGAAGTTGTCGTAATTGATAATTATGCGACTGGACGACGCGATAATCTCAAATCGCATCCTAATTTGAGTGTATTTGAGGGAAGCATTGCCGACGCGTCGTTTGTGGAAAGTGTCTTTCAAGACTTTCAGCCTGGATCTGTTCTTCATGCAGCAGCTTCCTACAAAGATCCTGAAGCATGGATCGAAGATGTGACGACTAACGCTCTTGGATCCATCAATGTGGTTCGGTCTTCGATGGGGTGCAAAGTTGGCCGGCTCGTTTATTTGCAGACCGCCTTATGCTATGGCCTGCATCCTTTAGAGCAACCGATCACCCTTGAGCATCCGCTGTATTCAGGTAAATATGCGGGAGGAAGTAGTTATGCCATAAGCAAGACGGTAGGAGAGCAATACATTGAGCTGAGCGGGCTGGATTTTATCTCCTTCCGTTTGGCGAACGCCTATGGACCACGAAACATTTCTGGCCCTCTGCCTACATTCTACCAAAGGCTGACGACTGGTAAAAAGTGTTTTGTTATGGATACCCGCCGGGATTTCGTTTTTATCAGCGACATGGTTGATGTTATCACCAAGGCATTAGTTGGTGGTGGGGCGCGTGGATACTATAACCTATCAAGTGGTGGAGATTATTCGGTAAAAGAGTTATTTGATGCCACGTTGAAAGCGCTAAAAATTCAGCTTGAAGATGATGTGGAAGTGCGTCCAAGGGGCGATGATGATGTTTTCACTATTTTAATCGATCCTAGCAAGACGCAACGTGATTTTGATTGGCGGACCAAAACACCTCTGGAGCAGGGCGTAGCGGAGACGATCGCCTACTACAAGGAGTTTGGTATCTACCAAACCTTTACCCATCTCAAGCTTCCGACAGAGAACAAGTAATGATGAAACTTATAGGTTCAACAATCCTAGTGGTGGGAGGAGCGGGTTTTGTTGGAAGCAATCTGGTAAGACGTCTTCTCCAAGAAGGAGTCGCTAGTGTCACCATCGTGGATAATCTACTCTCCGCGGACTCGAGCAACATTTTGGAAGATGAAAGAGTGGATTTTCTTAGGGGCTCCATTGCGGATCAGAAAATTCTAGATGCCATGGATGACAAATATGAGATTGTTTTTCATCTTGCCACCTTTCATGGTAATGAATCATCCATCCACGATCCCCTTGCTGATCACGCTAATAATTTAGTCACGACGCTCAATCTGTTTGAGCATCTAAAATCCTTTAAGCGACTTAGGCGTGTTGTCTATAGTTCCACAGGATGCGCTTTGGCACCCAAAGGGGAAATTGAAGCGGAGGCCGTCTGCGAAAATGGGCCCATTCCGATCGACTATGACAGTCCTTATCAAATATCAAAAGTAGTCGGTGAAATGTATGCGACCTATTACCATCATCGACACAGACTGCCCGTGGTTCGGGCACGCTTCCAAAATGTTTATGGCCCCGGCGAAATCCTCGGAGCTGGTGAATGGAGAGGCACATCTGCTACGATTTGGCGGAATGTCGTTCCCATCTTTGTTTATCGGGCATTGAAATCGCAACCCCTGCAGGTGCATGGTCGCGGTGAGGCGACACGAGACTTTATTTATGTGGAAGATGTAGTTTCTGGGCTGATTCGATGTGCGTTTACGCAAGGTATTGATGGCGATGTTTTTAATCTTTCTTCAGGTCGCGAATGCTCCATTCGTCGTCTTGCAGAGTCCATCAACCTGCTGACGAAAAATAAAGCTGGAATTGAAGAATTGCCAATGCGCGATTGGGATCGCTCCATTCACCGCTTTGGCTCCACGGAAAAAAGTGAGCGTTTGCTTGGGTTTAAGGCTCAGACATCGTTTGACGATGGTTTGGCAATGACCGTCAACTGGGGGCGGCAAAACATTTTTTTAATTGATCGCTGCATTCAGCAGCACCATCAATTTTATACACCTTCGTTTTAAAATCTATGTGTGGTATTGCTGGCATCATATACAAAAATCGCTCTCATGCCGTCGAGCGCGAGCGTCTTGATGCAATGACTGATATCCTTGCCCATCGAGGACCGGATGGGCGCGGCACAAAAATTTGGAGAAATATTGGTCTGGGGCATCGGCGCTTGGCGATCATTGATGTTGATGCAGGGCATCAACCGATGGAATATGCGGATGAGACGCTTGCCATCACTTATAATGGTGAGATTTACAACTATGTGGAACTTCGCAGCGAACTGCTCCAGAAAGGCTACCGATTCAGGACGCGCACCGACACCGAGGTGCTTCTTGCTCTCTACGAATGTTACGGGGAGCAGATGTTTGCTCATCTTAACGGGATGTTCGCCTTCGCGATTCATGATACCCGAAGGGATCGAGTGCTTTTGAGTCGGGATAGATTCGGAGAAAAACCTCTCTATTACTACGAAGATAAAGAAAAGTTTCTTTTTGCATCCGAAATCAAATCCATACTGACTTACCCAGGAATACCTCGAGAAGTAAATCGACAGGCGTTGCATGAGTATTTGACATTTCAGTATTGCCAAGCTGGCCGCACTCTTTTTAAAGGAATTCATAAGATACTTCCCGCTCACTACGCTATAATTTCTGGTGGAGGCGATATTCAATGCCTCTCGGAGTATTGGCACTTGGGGTTTGAAGAGGATTACAGTCGCAATGAGGAGTATTATGTCGATGAGCTACGATTCCTAATTGAGGACGCTGTAAAAATCCGTTTAAGAAGTGATGTGCCTGTGGGAGCCTATGTCAGTGGAGGAATTGACTCTGGAGTAGTTGCAACGCTTGGATCAAAATTCATTGGGCACGGCCTGCCATCATTTACAGGATATTTCTCTGAGGGTCCTGAATATAACGAACTTAGGTATGCTGAGGCTATTGTCCGACAGAATCAGAGTCAGCATTTTACGGTCTGCCCAACAGCCGAAGATTTCTCTTCTGCTATGAAGAAAATCTCATGGCATATGGATGAGCCGGCCGCAGGTCCAGGCGTCTTTCCTCAATACATGGTATCAAAGCTGGCGAGCGAACATGTTAAAGTCGTGCTCGGGGGGCAAGGTGGAGATGAAATGTTTGGCGGCTATGCTAGGTATTTGATTGTTTATCTTGAAGAAGCGATCAAAGGCTCGATTTTTGGAACTCAAGATTCCAAGAAACATATCGTCACTTTGGACAAGGTATTGCCCAATCTCTCGATGCTCCAGCAGTATGTCCCTATGCTGAAGCAGTTTTGGAGCCGAGGTCTATTCGATCCTGTTGAGGAAAGATATTTCAAGTTGGTTTCACGCACTCCCAATCTGTCGAGCTATTACACACGAGAATTTCTACAGGATCGAAACGAATTCGAAATATTTGAATCGTTTAAGCAGCAGTTTAACCACATTACGACAAAAGCTTCCTCGGGTGAATCATCTCTATTTAATCGTATGACTTCGTATGATTTACAGATGTTTATCCAATCGCTCCTCCATGTGGAAGATCGCATGAGCATGGCCTGCTCGATCGAGTCACGGCTTCCTCTGCTTGACCACCGTCTAGCTGAATTGATGTTCCGAATGCCTCCTCTTTATAAATTTCGCAATGGGAAACCTAAAGCTGTTCTGCTTGAGGCTGTCAAAAACCTTCTTCCAACTGAGGTTCTTAATCGACGCGACAAGATGGGTTTTCCTGTCCCGTTTAACGAATGGGGGAAGAAAAGCTTGGCACCCTACCTTCACGAGTTGCTCCTTGGTCAATCATCCATAAGACGAGGTATTTATATGAGAGATGGGTTAGGCCAATTGCTGTCAAAAGACGAACCTTTTAGTCGTGAGTTGTGGGGCATTTTATCGTTGGAATTGTGGTTCCAGCAGACGCCTCCAGTGTAAGAAAGTTCATACATGAAACGGTTGCTGGTTTAGACAAAAATAGGCGCAACCATCTGTCGCTGATGTAACTTCGTTTGCGGGTTTCCAACAGCTTTCTATTTGTCTGTTTAGGTTTATGGGTTTTTCAATTAAAGCAGGGTTAAAAAATAAAAATGCGGAGCGTAACGGCGCTATTGGGAGGGGGCGGAGTAGACTTTAGCAGATCAATGATTAAGGAATCGAAGGTTGATTGAGAGATTATAAAACTCTGTAAAAGTTTGAAAAAATTGGATAACAAAAAAAAGCTGCGCTTGTTGGTCTTGTATACATCTTCCGATGCCAACGGAACATTTTCGTATCAAGGCGGTTGGGCGAATGCGTTTTTAAAAAATAATCAGTTTAAGTGTATCCCATGCAATTTGGATGGTGGTGGTCGCATCAGAGGGTTGCAGAAGTCATTGACGGCACGCATAGCCTCCGTTGACGCAGTGATCCTGCTTCACTCTGTTTTTTCGAATGCGCAGATGCTCCGATTTCCAGCACTTGAAATCATCATGTCCCACCCAGCGCCCAAAGTTTATTTTGTAGGGAACGAATACAAGCTTATGCCCGAGAAGCTCTCGTTTGCAAAGCGCATGGGGATTTCGATGCTGGTGACGATGAATCCCGATCCTAGAGTGCAGAAGATGTATGAAAATGCAATCGGCTGCAGAGTTGCCTGCCTGCCCAGCTCTGGTGTAGATTCTCAGATATTTTTTCCAGATAAACCGATCGAGCGTAGAGCGATAGATATTGGATACAGGGCAGACCGATCCCCTTTCTATTTGGGGCACGATGAGCGCTGGGAAATTGCTAACTTTTTTAAGCGAGTAGCGATAAATCTTGGACTGAAGGTTGATATCTCGTTAGATTTTAAGGACAGATTGGATTCTCTCGGGTGGGCATCGTTCTTGAATAAGTGTCGCGGGCAAATCGGGACAGAAGCGGGTGGAGGATATTTCGAGTTGGATGATAGAACCCGGATTCAAGTGAACGATTTTACAAGAAAAAATCCAGATGCGGATATGCCGACCATCCACGATCTTTTTTTCAAAGACTACAAGGATCCACTTCCTAACTGGATGATCAGCGGGCGACACACAGAGGCCGCTGCCTGCAAGACAGTTCAGATTCTTTTTGAGGGCAGATACAACGACTACCTAAAGCCTGACGAGCACTACATACCGCTCAACAAAGATTTTTCCAATATTGATGATGTGATGCAGAAGTTTAGGGATGACGATTATTGCCATCGCATCACCGAAAACGCATATGATCTTGTCATGACCGAGTTGACTTATGAAAAGCTCATTGGAAAATTTTCGGGCCATCTGATCTCGATCCTCTAAAATTTATGGCCAAGCTGATTTTTGTCAGTGTTTGCAGAGGGCGGCGCATTTGAGGGAAATCGTCATGAAAATGAATCAGAGTATCCGATCTTGGTTAAAGAAGCAGAAGGCGGATAGGTTTCTCTTGCTTAAGAGGGCGGCTATGGAGTTGGCTCTCTTGCTTGTCGGATCCAAGACAAGAGGATTTGTTTCATTTTATGCTAACCGATCATCCGTCCATCCAAAGGTTGAATTAGATGGCTCATTTACTACTTCCGACGGAAGAACCATTCCTATTCTTAAAAATTACAGATATTCTGTGAAGCTCGGTTGGCAGTGGTTCTCAGCGATGCATATTCTTAAATACATGGATCAAAAAGGGTTGCTGAATGATTTAGAGGGAGAATTTTTCCAATCCGCTAAAGGATTAAGAACCATCATGGCACGGGCGATCGAGATGAAAGAGGTTGTCAATGGAGCCATAGTAAGAAACAGGCACCTTTTCATTGATTCAATAAAGGATTCCGAGGGTTTCCCCGTGATTCTTCCTGGGCATGAAGAAACTCATGCCATCGTTCGCCATTATAAGAAGCAACATGCCTCCATGTTCCGTCAACTCGGAAATGCCGGCATTTTCCATGTTCCGTCTGGGGGCAGCATCTTGGAGGTTGGGTTTATGTCCGGCGGGCATTCTATTTTTGGATTCGAACAGCTTGGTTTCCGCGCTCACGGTGTGGATAATTACTACGGCGGTGTGGTAGGAGCGGGAGGATTGCATGTGGTTAATGCCGGCATTCTCCGCAGCAAAGCGGATTTCAGATTTGGGGACATTACGGGCAATGCACCTTTTGCTGATAATGAAATGGATATTATCTACTCAGCGAGCGTGTTGGAGCACATACAAGATTTGCGGAAGGCTTTTGTAGAAATGCATCGGATTCTCAAGCCTGGCGGTGCGATGATCCACAATTATGCGCCCTACTTTTCTCACGATGGCGGACACGCCCTTTGTATCCCTGACTCGCCATGGGCGCATACCAGGATGGACGAGGTAAACTATGTCAGGTATTTAAAGGAAATGAGGCCACTCGAAAAGGATATTGCCGTTGATTGGTATCTTAGGGGTTTAAATAGAAGAATGCCGCTCGCGGAGGTTCAAAAATGGGTTGTGCTTGCGGGCTTTGAGATTGTGCTTTGGATGACCAAGCCATCGCCTCAGCCGCATTTGCGCGAACTAACGCCCGAGATCATTCGAGAATCATTTATTGCCTTTCCTCATATTTCGCTCAGTGATCTTGTTGCCCGCTCTGTTTCATTTGTGGCAATTAAAAAGTGAATCGTGCGCTGGAACTTAAGAGTAGCGACGATGCTTTTTTTATGGATCTAGAACACCTAATTTATTGATTATCATGACGAAACTATGGTAGTTCTTTGATTCCAGCAATAAAATGAAACCTAATATTCCGCAATGCTATACAAGTCCAACATTTTAATCACAGGTGGCACCGGCTCCTTCGGGAAGAAGTTTGTAGAGCTTTTGCTAAAGCGTGATCCTGAAGTATCAAGGATAGTCATCTACTCTCGTGACGAATTGAAACAGTTCGAGATGAACCAGCGCTATCCGACTTCGAAGTATCCGAATCTACGTTTCTTCATCGGCGATGTGAGGGATGGTGACCGCCTTAGACTTGCCATGGAAGGCATAGATACTGTTGTTCACGCCGCAGCTCTTAAGCAAGTCCCAACAGCGGAATATAATCCCTTTGAATGTATCAAGACCAATGTGCTGGGCGCGCAAAACGTCATCGAAGCCGCCATGGCCGTTGGAGTGAAGCGAGTCGTCGCACTGAGCACCGACAAAGCCGCTGCGCCTATCAACTTATACGGCGCAACAAAACTTTGCTCTGATAAACTCTTCATTGCAGCAAATAACATTCGAGGCCACCGCGATCTCACCTACAGCGTCGTTCGCTATGGAAATGTCATGGGTTCTCGAGGATCGGTGATCCCTTTTTTTCTGGAAAAGCGTAAAACCGGCGTGCTGCCAATTACTGATCCCGCAATGACCCGCTTTAACATCTCACTGGAGGAAGGCGTCGACATGGTTTTCTTTGCTTTGGAGCACGCCTTGGGCGGTGAGATTTTTATTCCGAAGATTCCATCCTACCGGATCACCGAGGTTGCTAAAGCCATCGGACCAAATTGCGAGCACCCCGTAGTCGGTATCCGGCCTGGCGAGAAAGTCCACGAGGAAATGATCACCAGTTCCGACTCGATGAGCACGATCGAAGCCGAGAAATACTTCGTGATTGTCCCTAATTCCGCCGAGAAAGTTTTTGCCGAAAACATGGCGACCTACCTCAAGCACTACTCCGCAAAACCCGTCACACCTGGTTTTTGCTACTCATCTGGAAAAAATACGGATTGGGTGGATGCTGATCAGATTCGGGAGTTGATCAAAAAACATCTCGACCCTTCGTTCTGCCCCATTTGAAAAGACAGATCATCCCATACGCACGTCAGTCAATCGATGCATCGGATATTCGTGCCGTCACGCAGGTTTTAAAAAGTGATTTTCTCACCCAGGGCCCTGAAGTCGAAGCCTTTGAGCGAGACTTTGCAAATTTCTGCGGCTCAAAATATGCGGTGGCCTGCAGCTCGGCCACCGCAGGACTCCATCTTTCTGCCATGGCTTTAGAGATGGGACCTGGAGACCTCTGGTGGACTTCGCCCAATACCTTTTGCGCCACGGCTGATGCGGCCCTGAGGTGTGGTGGAGACATCGATTTCATCGATATTGAATGGGGTACCTACAATATGAATTTGCAATTGCTAGAGGAGCAACTTAGGGAAGCTGCCAAAAAAAACAGGCTGCCCAAGGTGGTAGCCCCAGTTCATTTCGCCGGGAACTCTGTCGATATGGAATATCTGGGGGAACTTCGGGACAGATATGGATTCAGGGTGGTGGAAGATGCGGCCCATGCTACAGGCGCAACTATCAAGGGTCAGCGAGTTGGCTCTTGTAAGTGGTCTGATTTATGCGTTTTCAGCTTTCATGCAGTAAAAATTATAACGACTGGGGAAGGTGGAATGGTGACCACAAACTCCAAAAGATTATACGAAAAACTGTGTCGACTAAGAACTCATGGCATCAGTCGTGAAACAAAACATCAGGCACCTCATAGAAAAAAACCATGGTACTATGAAAAATTAGAACTTGGGAATCATTACAGAATGACTGATTTCCAGGCAGCCCTGGGAAGGAGCCAACTAAAAAAAATCGGGTCGTTTCAAAGAGGACGAGAACGAGTCGCCCAAAAATACAACAAATGCCTCGCCGATCTGCCGCTCGATTTGCCCAAGCTAACGCCCAATGCACGATCGTCTTGGCATTTGTATCCCGTTTGCCTCAAAGGATCTGACGGAATTCGAGATCGGGTTTTAAGGCAACTTCAGAAAAACGGAATAAACGGTAATTTGCATTATTTGCCGGTACCCGCGTTTCGATTCTATCGAAAAATGCTAAGACAAAAACAAGATAGCTGTCCTGAGGCAAAGAAATTTTCAGAAAGAGCAATAAGCCTTCCAATTTATCCTCATCTAAGTCTTGTGCAGCAAAAAACAGTTATAAGACAATTATCTTGCGCTGTTTTTAAAATAAAATAAGTGACCAAAAAAAAAGAAAAAGCATATAAAGCGAGCCGGTTGATCTTAGGTACAGCAGCCTTTGGTCAGGCGTACGGAATTTCCAACTCGCACAATATCACAACAAACAGAGAGGTTCAATCCATTCTCGAGTACTGCCTGGAAAACGGAATCAACACTTTAGATACGGCCCAAAGTTACGGTGATTCTGAAAAGATTCTGGGTGAAAATGGAATGGCAAACTTTCTAGTAGTCACAAAAATCTTTTGTGACAGAAACTATAAAAAAGGTGAGTTGGAATTAAAGGTTCGGGCTTCACTTAAAAGACTTGGAATCCAGAAGTGTCATGGAATTTTAATCCATAATGAAGATGCATTGCAAGGTCAACAAGGGGGAGTTATTGCGACTGAGCTGAGGGCTCTTGTCGAACTAGGTCTGACAGAAAAAATAGGATTTTCGACCTACGACCCTAAGGAAGCTGACATAATTCTTTCTAGGCATCAGCTCGACCTTGTGCAGATTCCAATGAATTTATTCGATCGTCGAGCTGTCGAGGGGGGATTCATCGAGAAGTGGAGTTTAAATAGAACTGAAGTCCATCTGAGAAGTGTTTTTTTACAGGGCCTACTACTGAAAAAACCAGTGACAACCCAAAAAAAGTCGGCTACTCTTCCTACGGGTGATTGTGCAAAGTATATTGATATGTGCAGATCTAGTAGGATCAACCCATTGGATGGATGTTTAAGTTATGTTTTCAAGAATGCGCCTGGAGCAAGAGTGGTCGTTGGCCCCACCTCCACCCAGGAAATGAAGGAAATCGCTGAATTCAACCTGATCGATATTCCAGAAGGAAACGAAATAACCCCCCCATGGAATTCCACGTTCGACCCGAGAAATTGGCATTAAAAAGAAAATCGTTATGAAACGATGCAGACGCTGCGGGCTTCCTGAAACATATGAGACGATTGAATATGACTCCTATGGCGTGTGTAATATCTGCCTCCAGCATGAATACAAAAAAGATAAGATCGACTGGTCTGAACGAAAAAGAATGCTTGATTCCCTCGTACAGGATTACCGCGGAAAGAGTGATTACGACTGCCTAATTCCATTTTCCGGCGGGAAGGACTCCACCTACACCCTTTATTACTTAATGAAAGAATACAAACTCAAGCCTTTGGTTGTTCAGTTTAATCACGGTTTCATGCGGCCCAATCTATTGGCAAATAATGAGAGGACTTTTAAAAAACTTGGGGTGGATGTCCTTAGCTTTACTACGAATTGGAAGGTGGTCAAAAGGCTAATGCTCGAATCGCTTATTCGCAAAGGAGACTTCTGCTGGCACTGCCACACCGGGATCTGTTCCTACCCGATGCATGTAGCCATAAAATACCAAATACCATTGGTTTTCTGGGGGGAACCCTCTAGTGAATATACGGCATACTACGATTACCGCGACAATGATATCGAGAAGGTTGATGAGTCGCGATTCAATCGTTGTGGGAACCTTGGCATCACGGCAGAAGATATGAAGGGGATGATTGAAAAGGATTTCGATCTCGATCCGAGGGATCTTGCGCCGTACACATATCCGGCTATCCGCGATCTTAAAAAACTTAAATATCAGTCCGTTTGTCTTGGCTCTTTTATTTCTTGGGATACAAAACGGCATTCTGAAGTTATCTCGAAGGAATTGGGTTGGCAGGGGGATGAAGTGGAGGGGATGCCGCCAGGCAAGTATTCTTACGAAAAGATCGAATGTTATATGCAAGGAGTAAGAGATTATCTCAAATATCTCAAACGTGGATACTCGCGAGTCACTCAGATGACTGCTCTGGATATTCGAAACGGCAGAATGGAGCGTCAAGAAGCAGATCAACTTGTGGCCCAATGGGAGGGAAAGAAGCCACCCTCTTTGCAGCTGTTTCTTGAATATCTAGAAATGTCCGAAGAAGAATTTAATAAAATTGTACAGAAGCTTGTCGTCCCGCCGTTCAAGCCGGATTTTCAGAAAATACCTTCAGCTGGGCAAACGAAAGATTTCGACCGTTGGTATCGGGAGATGAAAGCATAAATCTTGCAATTCTTGATGTTGGTTTGGGAAATACAGGGTCTTTAAAAGGGGCTTTGGGGAGTCTTGGTTGGGATCCGATGCTTGTGTCAACCCCCCGAGAAATTACAAATGCAAGTCATCTACTGCTTCCTGGTGTAGGATCATTTCGCGCGGCCATGCTTCGTTTAAAACAGGCTGGGGTTGTGGAGGCAATTCGTGGGTACGCTGAAACGGGCAGGCCATTGCTTGGCATATGCCTAGGTTTGCAGATTCTCGCAAGCTGGGGTGCCGAGGGGGGGGGAGAGGAGGGGCTAAACTTGATTTCTGGGAAAGTAGTTGCCTTGCAGACAGGGCCCGGAATTCGAATGCCTCACGTCGGGTGGAACACAGTATATTTGCAGTCGACGCATCCGCTTTTCGACGGCACTAAAAACGAGGTAGATTATTATTTCGTCCATAGTTTTGCCTTTGAGGCAGAGAAAAAGAATCAGGTTTATTCCGAAACAGAATATGGAGTTCGCTTTCCCTCGGCGGTGGGAAGGGAGAATGTCTTCGGGGTACAGTTTCATCCCGAAAAAAGTCAGAAAAACGGGCTACAAATACTAGACAATTTCTGTCGGTGGAAGGGGTTGTGTTAAAGCGTAGAGTCATCCCGCTACAGCTGTGGGAAAAAGGAAGACTGGTGAAAACAGTGCGATTCGAGCCCGGACGCGATGTGGGAGACCCGGTCAAAAGCTCGCAGGTGTACAGCGATCAGGATGCGGACGAGTTGATCCTTTTAAATATTGGAGGGATGAAGGAGGATCTGCAGTTATTTTCTCAAACAGTTAAGAAGATTGCCTCCTGTTGCTTTGTGCCTCTATCGGTGGGTGGAGGAATCCGATCGTTACAGGATGCGGACGCTTTATTTTTTGCCGGAGCAGATAAAGTTGTGGTTAACACGGCGGCATATCATGAAACAAATATAGTAACAGAAATCTCGCAAAAATACGGCACTCAAGCGATTATTATATCCATAGATTATCGCTGGAACGATAGTGAGCCTAGACTCTTTTCACATGGTGGTTCTAAAGAGGAAAATATTACTTTAAAGAAACATCTGGAGAATATTGCTGCGAAAGGGGCAGGTGAAATCATGCTGCAGTCAATGGAGCGGGATGGCTCGATGGAAGGCTATGATCTGGAGTTGCTACAAACGGTGGCTGCAAAGGTCCCTGCTCCCATAATATTGGCAGGTGGTGCCGGTAATTTCTCTCATCTTGTTGAGGCGTTCGAAGCCGGGGCTGATGCAGTTGCCTGCGGAAGCCTTTTCAACTTTGGAGACAACAATCCTATTAGGGCTAAGGCCTATTTAAAAAACCACGGAATCCTAATAAAGAAATACTAATGTTGATCGAAAATGCCATCGAGAAAGACAATTTAATATTACGCTGCTTGTCAGCTAAAGATGCTACGGAGGAATATCTCAACTGGCTTCAAGATCGTGAAGTGAATGCTTTTCTTGAGGTTCGCTTCAATCCTCCGAAAAACGTAGCGGAACTTACTGGCTACATCCAAGCAACGGGTGCTGATCCAGATTCTCTTCTTTTGGGGATATTCAAAAAAAGGGAGCTCACCCATATTGGCAATATAAAGCTGGGCCCCATAAATCGCAGGCATCGAATCGGGGATGTGGGATTTCTGATTGGGGAAAAGAAGCAATGGGGGAAGGGTTACGCCTCGGCTGCTATTCTTATGCTTTGCGAGTACGCATTCAATCAACTCGATTTGGCTAAGATTACTGCTGGATGCTATGAGGAAAACGCCGGCTCGAAGCGTGCCCTGCTGAAGGCAGGATTTGTGGTGGAGGGCCGCCAAAGTTCGCAGTGGGAGGCCAATGGGAACAGGCAGGCGGGACTGATCTTCGGGAAATTAAATCCGAAGCATATAGCATAATGAAAACAAAAGTTGTTGCCATCGTCCAGGCACGGATGGGCTCGGCTCGTTTTCCCAACAAGGTGTTGCGGCCAATTTGCGCTACGCCGCTGATCGAACTCCTCCTCGATCGGTTGGCGAGGGCCAGACGAATCGACCAGGTTGTCCTGGCCACCTCCACTTCTGGCATGAACGCGCCTCTAGCTGCTTATGTCCGCAAGCTCGGTTACGCGGTTCATCAAGGCAGTGAAAATGATGTCTTGGACCGCTATTACCATGCGGCGAAGGCGGCGGAGGCTGACGTCGTGGTGCGTATTACGGGTGACTGTCCTTTGATCGACCCGGAGCTTGTCGACCTCGTGCTCGGCGAATTCTTCACCGCCGGGGTCGATTACGCCTCCAATACCTCTCCGCCGACATATCCCGACGGACTGGACACGGAGGTATTCACTTTTGCCGCATTGGAAACGGCCTGGAAAGAAGCCAAGGCGACCTACGATCGTGAACATGTGACGCCCTATTTGCGGGTAGCCAATCAATTTCGCCGTCTCAACGTTCCCGGTCAAACAGACCACTCCCAGGAGCGCTGGACGGTGGACGAGCTGGAAGATTTCGAGGTCATCGAGAATGTATTCAACCATTTCCACCCACGATGGGATTTCTCTTGGACCGAGGTAATGGCTTTGAAGCGAGAGCATCCGGATTGGTTCAAAGCAAACCAACATTTGTCGCGTAATGAAGGTGCAAAACTCAGCACGGGCCAGAAACTTTGGAAACGAGCCAAGAGAGTTATCCCCGGCGGCAATATGCTCCTGTCAAAGCGACCCGAGATGTTTCTGCCGGACCAGTGGCCCGCCTACTTCAGCAAGGCTAAAGGCTGCAAGGTTTGGGACTTGGACGGGAAAGAGTACATCGACATGTCGATTATGGGCATCGGCACCAATATTCTTGGCTACGGCCACCCCGAGGTGGATGAAGCGGTGCGTCAGGTTATTGCCAAGGGCAACATGTCGACCCTGAACTGCCCCGAAGAGGTTTATCTGGCCGAAAAGCTAATCGAACTGCATCCCTGGGCCGATATGGCTCGGTTTGCCCGCTCGGGGGGTGAGGCGAACGCAATAGCAATTCGAATCGCCCGAGCAGCCACCGGAAATGATAAGGTGGCGATTTGTGGCTACCACGGATGGCATGATTGGTACCTATCAGCCAATCTAGGGGATGAAAAAAAACTGGATGGCCATCTTTTGCCCGGATTAGAGCCCGAAGGAGTCCCCAGAAATCTACGTGGAACGGTTTTCCCCTTCGCCTATAACAATTATTCACAACTAGAAGAATTGGTGAAAACCCATGACATTGGGGTCATCAAAATGGAAGTTATGCGGAATCAGGGTCCGGAAGATAACTTTTTGCAAAAAGTAAGAAAGTTGGCTGCGGACCGCGGGATCGTGCTGATTTTTGATGAGTGTACTTCGGGTTTCCGGGAAACTTATGGGGGCCTTCACCTGAAATATGGGGTGAATCCTGATATGGCCATGTTTGGAAAATCGTTGGGAAATGGGTACGCCATCACCGCAGTCATCGGAAAGAGAGAGGTTATGGAGGCAGCCCAACGGAGTTTTATCAGCAGCACCTTTTGGACGGAGAGGATAGGTCCGACCGCTGCCTTAAAGACACTCGAAGTGATGAAAAAGGAAAAGTCTTGGGAACAAATCACCCAGACAGGTATTTCGATTCGTAAAGGTTGGCAAAGTCTGGCGGATATACATGGGCTTGAAATCGAACACTGGGGTCTTCCGGCCTTGACGGGCTTTACTTTCAAAAGTCCGCATGCGCTTGCCTACAAGACACTGATAACGCAAGAGATGCTGAAAAAAGGGTATTTGGCAGGGAACAGCGTCTATGTCTGCTTAGAACACACCCCCGCGCTGGTAGAAGGGTTTCTTAATGCGCTGGACGAAGTATTTGCCCTAGTTAAACAGAGTGAAGAAAACGGGAGTATAAAAAAACTGCTCGACGGACCAATCTGCCATTCCGGTTTTAAAAGGGTGAATTGACTGCGAAAACAATCATAATTAGGGCAGAGGACAGAGCATTTAAGGGGCAAGGACATCGATCTCGAGCCGAGGCAATATACCAGGCATGCCAAAAGGCGGGGTTATCGACACACATATTAATAAGCGATCGACTTTGGGAGAAAGAATTAAAAAACAAAAAGGTTAAAACACTAAAGCTGGAGAATGTTGGAGGCAACAAATCTGAAGCAGGCGAAATATTTCAACTAACAAAGAAAATTAGGCCCGAATATTTTGTTTTAGATGGCGCAAGATTTGGAGTTAAATTTCTAAAAACATTTAAAGAACGATCCGCAAAAACAATCCTAGTCGATGATAACTACGAAGCAAACAAATCAGAATCATGGGCTGTTATAAATCCAAATATATATGCAAAAAAAGAATTATATAATAAAAATCTTTTTGAGAGAATATTGGCAGGACCAGATTATATTTTACTCAGGCAAGATTTTCAGACAAAATTAACTCAAAGGAGAAAAACAGGTGTCGTACTATTAGCTCTTGGCGTTTCCGGGAACGAGGACCTGCTTGGATCCCTAAAAAGAAAAATAATGGAGATTGGATTAAAAGTAGTCATAGCAAAGAACTTTAGTGCAGCACGTATGATTGAATCGATTGATTCGGCCTCTTTGGTAGTTTGCGGTGCAAGCGTAACGTTACATGAAGTATGGGCAAGGGCTAGAGATGCAATCCCAGTCTATCAGGCAAAGGACCAAATGCTATTCAAGGAATGGTGTCTGGAAAACTCAATTCCATTTGCAACTACCATAAATACTAAAACCGATTTTGCAGTTAAATGTATTATGAAACTTGTAGAGGAAAATCTAAAAAAGGATTCCGTTCATTTGCCTGAAATTAATTTTGCTGGAGCAGATAACGCGGTCAACAAGTTGTTTACATGATATGAAAAGCTAAATAAATGCAAGAAAAAAAACCTACTAAAATACTAAAACGTCACCGTCTAGGCTTTTACCAGATTCATCCATTGCCATCTGAGGAAAACCTGCAGAAATATTATCGAGACAAGTACTACCAGAGTCCCGTCGTAGCTACGTATGCAAGAAAGTATTCCGGACTCGAACTTTCAGTAGGCAAAATTGCCTGTGAAGTCACGGATCACATTTTGGAAAAAATAGGGCAAAAGAAACGAAAGACAGTTTTAGACGTAGGATGTGGGGAGGGGTTCTTCCTTAAAGGCTTAGAAATGATGGATTGGCAGATCAGTGGAACAGATTATTCAATCGCAGGAATAAAGCTTCATAATCCTAGTATTGCAAAAAAAATCAGGGTTGGTCCAGCTATGAATGTTCTTGCTGAACTACTAAAAGAAAATAAGAAATTTAGTTTAATTAATCTGGGGAATATTCTGGAGCATGTCTTAGATCCTATTTCACTTTTAAAAATGATTCGTCCATTATTGCTAACAAATGGGGTTCTTCGCGTCGTCGTCCCCAACGATGCATCGGGCTTTCAAAAGCTTCTTAAGAATGCGAAGCGATCGAGAGACTCTTGGATTCATCCTCCGGATCATCTTTCCTATTTCAATTTCGAAAGTCTTGTGTCTGTGTTGTCCTTTTGCCGCTACACCCCGGTCTGCAAAATGGGTGACTTTCCGATTGAACTCTTCTTGTTGAATAAATATTCAAATTATGAATTTCAAACTGGACGCGGGGCCGAAGCGCACTTGGCTCGAGTCATAACTGCAAACTTTGTGAGAAGTCAAGGAATTGAGAACTATATTCATTGGGCTGCTGGATTAGCTGCGGGTGGGACAAGCCGAAGCTGTATCGTGTTTGCTAAAAAATAAGTTTTCACAATTGTTTTTTAATTCATGCGACTAGGACTTCTTGGAGATATTCATGGCAACCACCGCGCATTGGGGGTAGTGCTCGCTGCTGCCACATCTTTTGGGGTGGAAAAACTGCTTATTACAGGAGATTTAGTGGGTTATTACTTTGAGCCGTTGGAAATGCTAAAACTGTTAGAACCTTGGTCAAAGTATTTAGTTCGGGGTAACCACGAGGAAATGCTTAGTGTCGCAAGATCCAATCCTAGCTTTTTAACTAAGGTGAATGCACGATACGGCTCAGGTTTACAAATGGCCATAGAACAATTAAGTGGCCTCCAGCTTGATGAACTTTGTGCATTGCCCCATACCACAGAGATAAAAATTGAAAAACATAAAATACTATTATGTCATGGATCGCCTTGGAGTACCGAGGAATATATTTATCCTGACGCTGACGAAAATCTTCTTAAGAGATGTTCGGAGACAGGCTTTGACGTTATCGTGCATGGCCATACCCACTATCCTGCAAAGCACGTAGTCGGCAAAACACTTCTCGTAAATCCTGGTTCAGTTGGGCAGCCACGCAACCGGCAGCCTGGTGCACACTGGGCTATTTTCGATACAACAACTGGTGACCTAGAATTCCGATGCGAGTACTATAATGCGGACCAACTTATTCAAGACTGTGCTCAGAAAAATCCTGAACTCCCTTATCTTGCAGAACTGCTTGTACGCACATGATCAGAAATATTCTCATCACAGCGATTGGTGGTGATATATCACAAGGGGTTGCTACAATTCTGCGCGAAAACAGACCTGATATTAAATTAGTAGGAGTGGACATGCAAAACCAGCATGGTGGGCAGATGTTTGTCGATGAGTATGCCCTTGTCCCTTCTGCAACTAACAGAAACTATAAGCACCAAATTCAGAAACTAATAAAACTACATTCTATTGATGCGATCATACCCATGTCAGAGCCAGAACTTTCTGCCTGGCTGCCATTCGATGATTTGTCAAACGGGGTAAAATGGATTACTTCAGGCAACAAAGTAGTAGCAGTTGGGCTCGATAAGCTTGAAACAATCAATGCCATTTGTAATTTAGGATTGCCGGTGCCATGGACGAAAAAGGTTTCAGATGGAGGAACCAAAAAATTCCCATTTATTATGAAAAGTCGTTTTGGGTCTGGATCGCGCAATGTTTCAATTGTCCAAAATATTATGGACTTTGATTACTGGGCAAAAAAAAATCCTGAAGGGATTTCTCAGGAGATGCTAGAACCAGCAGATCAAGAAGTGACTTGTGCTGTTTACCGTGATAGAACAGGGAAAGTTGCAGCTCTGCTTATGTTAAGAAAGCTGACTGGGGGCCTAACCAGCTGGGCGAAAGTAATCTATGCTCCGAAAGCTTTGGAATTATGTGAAAAAATTGCCATAGGGCTGGATCTTAAGGGAAGTATGAATATTCAAATGAGGTTGACGGAGTCGGGTCCACGGGTCTTTGAGATAAATCCAAGATTCTCATCCACCGTTCTAATGAGACACCAAGTAGGGTTTTCTGACGTCCTTTGGGCTATTTCAGAGGCTGAAGGTAAGCCGATCCATTATCCGCATATTCAAGGCGACATTGAGATGGCGCGTACGCAGGGTGCAATTATTTTAAGTAAAGTGTCTTCTGTTCAAAAATGATTACGATAGAAAACACGAAAATAGGTTTAGTTTGCAAACCCTTTATCATTGCCGAGATGTCAGGAAATCATAATCAATCCTTGGAGCGAGCACTTGAGATTGTAGATGCCGTGGCTAAGACGGGCGCACACGCAATCAAGATACAGACATATACTGCCGATACCATGACCCTAGATCTGAAAGAACGAGAATTCTTTATTTCCGACGAGAAAAGCCCTTGGAAAGGCCAAAGCCTTTATGATCTTTATAAAATCGCACATACCCCATGGGATTGGCATAAGCCCATCTTTGATCATGCCAAAAAACTTGGGCTCATCTGCTTCAGCACACCTTTTGATGAAACGGCTGTAGAATTTTTGGAGAAGTTGGAAGCACCAGCCTATAAAATCTCCTCTTTCGAAAACACAGATATTCCCCTGATTCAGCGTGTAGCGGCCACTGGTAAGCCACTAATTATTTCGACCGGGATGGCCACTGAGGAAGAACTGGATGAATCGGTGGATGCCGCACGAAAAGCAGGCTGTAAAGATTTGACCCTGCTAAAATGCACGAGCACATATCCGGCTACACCTGAAAATAGCAACCTCTTAACCATTCCCTATCTCAAGGACCGATACGGGTGCGAGGTAGGTCTTTCCGACCATACACTTGGGATTGGGGTGGCCATAGCGAGCGTTGCGTTCGGGGCCACCGTCATTGAAAAACATTTTACCCTGAAACGGGCGGATGGAGGAGTGGACAGCGCTTTTTCCATGGAACCTGACGAAATGAAACAACTTGTTGAAGAAACAGGTCGAGCTTGGCAATCACTCGGGAAAGTCTTTGTTGGCCCGACACAAGCCGAAAAGTCCTCAATTACCTTTCGTCGCTCCCTTTATATCGTCAAGGACATGAAGGCAGGGGATGTGCTAACCAAAGAAAATGTCCGCGCCATTCGACCTGGTCTTGGACTCCCCCCCAAGCATTTAAATCAGGTATTGGGCAAAAAGATCAAAAGTAGTGTTAAGATGGGGACGGCTCTGGCCTGGAGCCTGATTGGCTAAACAATGAAAGAGAGGGTCTGAAGGGAATTCGGCTGCCTGAATTTCATAAAGAACCATGGGAAAAAATAAAAGAATCTATGGTTGTAAATGACGTAGCACATCCAATAGTGCAAAAGATAGAAAGTGTGCTGATTCGCCTTGTGAATGCCTTGGCAAGCATTCATCTCGTTGACAGAAAATTATCTGAAGAATCTATTTTTCAAAGGGTGAGATCTCACATTACGCTAGTTGGGTTAGTTAGACAAAGAAAGCGCGCTCGTTTGAAGAAACTGGGAATAAGCGATGTCCTTGCAAGAAAAAAATCGGATACGGTATTCGTTTTTGGTTCGGGTCGGTCTATTCTCAATGTAACTGATGAGGAGTGGATAAAAATTGGCAGACACGACACCATTGGGTTTTCGGGATCTTTTCAACAAGACTGGGTCAACCTAGATTACCTGCTGTTGAGGGGATGGGTAGAAACAGTTACTCCTGATAAAAACTCAATCGTAGACGTTGCTAGAGATTTCATAGGTAAATATGATGAACATTATAAACGCAACCGGCTTAGCGGAACAAAGCTCATTGTTCAGGAAGATTATAGCGCCTCATTTTGTGGAGCTCTATTTGCGCTTGGCTTTATGGAGCGGCATGCAAAAGACGGATATTTCGGATTCACGACATATCGCTTTTCAAAAAGCCCTTCACTTTGTTTCGAATGGGGTCTTTCCCACGGCAAAGGCACCCTGTGTGACGCGATCAACTTCGCATATCTTGGAGGGTGGAAAAATATTGTTTTGCTGGGGGTTGATCTATATGACTCGGGCCATTTTTTTCTCCCAAAAGGAATGAATGAGATTTGGGATTCAAAAGAGAAGAGGCTCGTCTTATCAGCACAAAGTTGGCGGGGCTTGTCTGTTGGAGATACTCACAACACTGCTCGGAATGGGGTGGTTGATCTGGTGGGAGAGTGGGCGACTCTCTTTAATAAACGATCGGGGGTGTCAATCTGGACTTATAATCCGCTCTCTCTGATGCGAGAAAAGCTCCCTGTTTATACTTTTTGAAAAAGTATCAAACAATGAATGGAAAACATTTAAAAGACCGAATGGAAATTTCTTTGCTCAAGGAACTTCAACGCCACAAACTTTATTTTGCCGGCAAGAACGATTCAATTAGGTAATGTAAAATATCGCATGTTTAAGACCTCTATATATTAATATGAAAGTTTATCTAACAGGCGGTGATGGTAACGGTTGGGCACTAGACGAGGACCTCTATTTTACCAAGGAAGCCTTGTCGAGGTTGGAAGGCGTGGCCCTTGTGGATTCATTGAGGGATGCGGAGATCGTTCATTCTGTGTGGTCTAACAAGCTGATGGAATATAGCGAGGAGAGCCTTGCGGGGAAAAAAATCGTATGCCACATGAATGCATCGACGATTGCAACGCTGAAGGAAACACGTTGGCTGGAACTTTCACGCCGCGTTGGGAGATGGGTCGTCCAGAGTTACCAAGACGAAGACATTTTTCGGCAGATGGGGATGTCCGCATGCAGAGTAGCCTACTGCGTGCGAGATGACATTTTCATGCCATTACCAGGGAGGAAATCTGAAATTCGAGCAGATTTAGGATTCGCTGAAAAAGATTATGTCATTGGAAATTTCATGAGGGATTCGCTTGGAGCGAATCTGAGACAAACAAAACCGGAAAAATGTCCTGAGTTATTTTTTTCTATTGTGAGGGATCTGCACAGGCGAGGGAATCCTGTGAAGGTCTTGTTAGGTGGGCCGAGACGGCACTGGATTAGATCGGCTTTAAAAGAGGCAGGGGTTCCATTCGTTTTTATCGGTGACATTAGAGAGGGAGAGGATTATCCGCTGAATATTCTTTCGAGGAATAAATTAAACGACCTTTACTCTGCGATGAATGTCCTCCTTGTAACTAGCAGATCGGAAGGGGGGCCAATGTCCGTAATTGAGGCCGTGGCGTCTGAGTGTCCAGTGGCTAGCACTCCCGTGGGCTTGGCTCCAGACATCCTGGAGTCGGATTCGGTATTTAGAAGTTTTGCAGAGGGAGTGACTTTATTGGAGCGCGACATTCGAACTAGGAGTTTAGAAAAAACGATAAATGTTCAGAAGGAACGGCTTAAAAAATTGTGTGCTTTTTCGGCAAGCGTGGAAGAATTTCGGCATCTCTATAAAAGTTTAGCAGAAATTCCTATTTTTTCTGTTCCACAAAAGAGCGTTTTTTCCGCCATCCCGCAAGAGGGTTTTTTGGGGAAAGCCGCACGCCGTGTTAAGAAAAAACTTATTAAAAGCGGGTGGTTGAGACCCTTCAGAGGGAAGACAATCTGTTTGTGGCATGAGTTTCGCAAACCGCCCTACGGGGGGGGGAATCAGTTTATGCTCGCCCTACGGGGCGAGCTCGAACGCAGGGGATGTCGCGTTTTGGATGGGGCGGGGGACGGCGCCTATATGCATGTCTGCAATTCTGCTTGGTTCGATAGGCGGTATTTTGAAAAACTCGCAGCGCGGGGTAAGGTAGCGATGGTTCATAGAATTGATGGCCCCATCAGTCTGATCAGGGGATGTGGTCCGGAAAAAGACGATGAAATCTTCGAACTCAACCGCCAGTTTGCTTCGGTGACGATCCTTCAGTCATGGTTCACTTTTCGAGAGCTTAAAAAACTTGGCTACAAACCGAGAAATCCGATGATTATATCTAACGCTTGTAATCCAAATATTTTTCACCCTCAGGGGCAATCTATCCCACAAAAGGGTGAGAAAATAAGGATCATCGCATCGAGTTGGTCCGACAATCCCAAGAAAGGTGGGGCAACGCTTAAATGGCTAGAAGAAAATCTTGATTGGTCGAGTTATGAACTCACTTTTGTGGGAAGGACAAAAGTAAAATTTGACAAGGCTAGACATGTTTCTGCTCAAGATTCGGGTCGGCTTGCAAATCTGATCAGGTCACATCATATCTATATTACTGCTAGCGAGCGAGATCCTTGCTCGAATGCACTCATAGAAGCAATGAGCTGCGGCTTGCCGGCGATCGCACTTGATGATGGTGGACACCCAGAACTTGTCGGATTTGGCGGCCGACTTTTTCGAGAGAAGAAAGAAATCCCTGGCTGCTTGGAAGATGTGAGCGAGCACTGGGAGGATTACCGCAGGCTGATCAAAGTTCCGACTATCGGAGAAATCGCTGATTTGTATTTGGGGGCGGGAGAATTCGCACATCGGGGTTTTTTCCGACCTAAACTGGCAGACGAAGAAGGTTCCGGCGGACCTTTAGCTGTAACGCTGCAGTAGGACTGCAGGAACGGCAATATTGCAAGTGTGCAACTATTACCCACCACATCGAACAACGGAACATTAAACCCCAATTCCGTGCATGGGGATACAACAGAAATAATTCAGGGAGAAATCTAATGAAACGTAAAATACGCGGATGGATATTGGGATGGCTGGCGGTTTTGCCGATTCCCTTTGTGCTTTGGAAGGCTGGTGTTCTGGGGTGGGGGTCGATTGTTCTGCATAAACGTTCGGAGAAGGCCTTGAGATGGCTTTTATATGCAGCCGAACAGGTCGAGCAGATGATCAATTATGTGGCGATGCGCCATGAGGGGGGCGTGCATCCCAAGCACCGAATCATGCGGTATCACGATTTCTTTGTCGGGAAAATCAATGACGGAGAAAACGTTTTGGATGTTGGATGTGGCTATGGTGAGGTGGCCCATTCCATTGCTGAAGCGAGGGATGTCGCAATATGGGGAATTGATATCGATCCAGAAAAAATACGATTGGCATCGTCTAGGAAATCTCATCCAAGAATTACCTATCTGGTGGTCGATGCGACTGGGGAGTTATTTCTGGGAAAAATGGATGTGATCGTAATTTCAAATTGTCTTGAGCATATTGAACGCAGGGTGGAGTTCCTCCGAAATCTGCAAGCAAATATATGTCCCAAAAGATGGTTGGTGCGAGTCCCTTGTTTTGATCGGGACTGGAAGCCCTCACTCAGGCTTGAGTTAGGCATGTTTCCATATGGAGATTCTACGCATTTTACGGAATACACCGAGAAAAGTTTTCGGCAAGAGATGAAAGATGCTGGATTCGTAGTTCTTGAAATTGGCGTGCAATGGGGTGAGATTTGGGCGGAGGTCGCCGATCTTGCAAGTGTTGAAAAAGTGTGAGACATCGACAAAAACTAGGTTGCTTGGCGTTCCTGCGCGCTGTGCGATTCAACAACCTCTCGAGATGGGTTGCGATGTCTCGAGGATGTTGCGCTGTTAGAAAAAACAGCGAGGTCCGGTTTTTTGGTGGATATAATGCTATTCATGGCGGCTTGGAATTTGCGAGAGGTGGACGAGTCAAACTGCCAGTTCTTGTAGGGTGGTTTGGTAATAATCTTCTTGGATGGAATTTTCTTTATTTGGTGAGTAGTGCTTTGCCCGCAAAGCAATTGACTGCTTGTGGAGGCATGTTGCTGTTGGGGCATCTTACGCTTCGCAGAGTTTTGACTGGTAGGGACCAAATAATGTAACTACTGGGGCGGGCACGCCTCAGTAACGATAGAAAGAAAGAGAAACCGCATGCGCCAGACTGATGCAGTTTTAAAAGCGGGTTTACGTGCTGCGTATCGTCAGGCGTGTGGCGCTACCGTTCTTATCAATGGATTATTACCAAGGGACGAAGGGATCGCTGTCTATTACGGCGGTGCCCGGGTGGGCGATATTGGAGGGCCTCTAGTCAAGGTTAAGCGCTTGAACGAACATTTTCCAGAAGTTCGCAGTGGCTTCAATCTGGTCTATATGCTCAGTAATGCGCCTTATCTTCCCAAGTGGGCGCTTTGGATCTTGAAGGGAAGACACATCCCGATTGTGTCCAATCAGAATGGAGTGTTTTACAAGGCATGGTACGGTGGGGATTGGCAAAAAGAAAACGCAAGGATGGGACTGGCCTACCATTCGGCAGACTGGATTTTCTATCAAAGCGAATTTTGTCGTCGCGCCGCAGAGCGCTTTCTCGGGATACGTTGTGGGCCTGGTGAGGTGCTCTATAACGCGATTGATACAAAACGCTTTATTCCGCGACAGTCGGTGCTTGAGTCGCGCAGTCCGTACACGTTTCTGGTGACGGGGAAGATAGGCAATCACTTGGCATATCGACTGGAGAATACGCTTTATGCGCTGCGTTGTGCCCGCACCGTCGGGCTTGATGCCCGTCTACTGGTAGCGGGTTGGATTGAGGAAGGTGCTCGACGCAGTGCTGATAAGCTGGCGCAGCAGCTCGGCTTGGATGCCGTGGTGACCTATTTGGGGCCCTATACCCAAAGCCAGGCACCGAAAATTTATCAGTCCGCTGACGCTTATGTGATGACCAAGCACAACGATCCTTGTCCAAACACTGTGCTCGAGGCCATGGCTTGCGGCCTGCCGGTGCTCTACTCAAATAGTGGTGGAGTTCCCGAGTTGGTTGGCGATGCTGCCGGAGTGGCAGTGAGTTGCCTTGAGGATTGGGAGCAGGTTCAGGTTCCGGACCCAGAGCGTTTGGGTGAGGGCATGATGCTCATAGCGAAAAATCATGCTGAGTACTCGCTACAGGCTCGTCAAATGGCGGTGCAACGCTTTGATATGGACCACTGGATCAAACGGCATCGCACGGTCTTCAACCGTTTGCTGGAGCTGGACGTAGCGTGAGTGGAAATTACATTGATTGCGAAGAAGGGCGAGCCTCCGAAATGGTCAGCGTGGTCATCCCATGCTACAACAGCGGGGCGACCATTGGCCAGACTGTAGCATCTGTCCGGGCCCAGACTTGGCGCTTGGTCGATATTGTCGTGGTCGACGATGGCTCGACGGATCCGTCCACCATTGCTGTACTGGATGCCCTGACGGGTATCCGGCTTGTCCGGCAAAAAAATGCGGGGTTGCCCGCAGCCAGAAATGCCGGATTCGCAGCCGCCATAGGCGACTATGTTTTGGCACTGGATGCTGACGACTGGCTGGAGCCAGATGCGATTGATAAACTGGTCTGCGCTTTGGAGAGAAATCAGGGCGCTTCTTTTGCCTATAGCTATATGTGGCTTGAGGGCGAAGCCAATGGTGTGCTTCCCAAATCCTACAATTATTTTGAGCAGTTGTTTCTGAATCAAATACCGTATTGCCTACTGATGCGGAGATCGCTCTGGAGGAGTATCGGCGGCCACGATGAAACGATGCGCAGGGGGTATGAAGACTGGGAATTCAACATACGCCTAGGGGCTTGTGGTCATTATGGAGTCGTGGTGCCAAGACCCTTGTTCCATTATCGCGTTGCTAGTAAGGGGATGCTGTTGGCGCGTTCCAACCGGTTGCACGGTGAGCTGTGGAGCGAGATCCAACGTAAAAACGCAGCCACATACCGCCTTTCCAACTTATTCAGACTATGGAAAGAGTGGCGGTTGAAGCCCTCCACTTATCCACTTTGGTTGTACTTTTTCTGGTTATCCGCTCATCGGATACTCCCCCAGAAGATATTTGCACTTCTGTTTAAAAAACTCAGAAAGCATTCCCATTCTCGGCGTGTAAGCAAACGCGTGATCGACGGGTTTGGTGAAGAGTGGACTCGATTCGACCAGCAACAATTGACCGCAAAAGAGCGGCAAAAAATATTCGACGATTACTTCGCCATATTCCCGTGGCACGAGTTGCCCGACGGATCGAAAGGTGCTGATATCGGCTGCGGTAGCGGCCGCTGGGCGGGGGTGGTGGCGCCCCGTGTCGGATGGCTTACCTGCCTTGATGCGGGCAGTGCCACCCTAAAGATTGCCCGCAGAAATTTGGCGGGGTGCGAAAATGTCGACTTTAAACAGGCCAGCGTGAACGATTTGCCATTCGCCAATGGGGAACTGGATTTTGCCTACTCACTGGGCGTGCTACATCATGTTTGCGATACGGAAGGGGCATTAAGGTGCATTGCGCGGGCGATTCGGCCCGGGGGACACTTTCTCCTTTATCTTTCTTACGCATTTGATAGCCGGCCGCCGTGGTTCAGAAAGTTATGGAGCTTTACGAACCTGGCGCGAAAGCTGATCAGCCATTTACCACGTACCCCGCGTTTCATTGTCTGCGAAGCCATTGCTGCATTTGTCTATTGGCCGCTCGGTAGACTGACAGCGTTATGCAAGCGGATGAATATCTCCGTGAAAAACGTACCGCTTGCATACTATGCGGACAAATCTTTTTATGTCATGCGTACGGATGCCCTCGACCGGTTCGGGACCAGTTTGGAAAAACGCTATACAAAGAATGAGATCGCTTGCCTGCTGACGAATGCTGGGTTCGAGAAAATCAGCTTCTCCGATAAAGAGCCATTTTGGTGCGCCCTTGCCACCAAGTCATACGATGCTCTGAGTAGAAGGCTCTTGGCATCTTGAGTGACCACTAAATTACAATGTGTGGGATAGCGGGTTTTTTGGGTTCTGTTGCAACTGGCGGGGCTGTTGATGCCAAGGGGGTAGCGCATCTTATGGCGAATACACTCCGCCATCGCGGCCCTGATGCTGAAGGAGTATGGTGCGACGGGTCAAGTGTGGCACTGGCACATCGTCGCCTTTCCATATTGGATTTGTCGCCTGCCGGTGATCAGCCGATGGTGTCGGATGGTGGACGGTACGTAATTGTTTTCAACGGCGAGATTTACAACCACCTCGATTTGCGCAAGCAGATGCGGAAGGAGGCGTGGCGCGGTCATTCGGACACGGAGACTCTGCTGGCCGCTTGCCAGGCCTGGGGTATCGAGGAAACCCTGAAACGAACGGTGGGCATGTTCGCCATGGCCCTCTGGGACAGGCATGATCGCTCGCTGACGCTGGCCCGCGACCGCTTTGGCGAGAAGCCGTTGTTCTATGGTTGGCAGGGGGATAGCTTTCTCTTCGGCTCCGAACTGAAGTCGCTGGTTGCCCATCCGGCCTGGCGGGGCGAAGTAGATCGAGACGCGCTGGCGCTGTTCATACGCTATGGCTACGTGCCGTTGCCGCATTCCATTTGGCATGGTGTGGCGAAACTGTTGCCAGGCAGCCTCCTGACCTTGTCGGCCGATGCCCCGGTCGGCGTGCTGCCTGCGCCGACTTTCTACTGGCGGGCCCGCGATGTGGCCAATGTTCCTATCCGCAAGGGGTTGGATGAGCAGGAGGCGGCCAATGAACTTGACCTGAGGTTGCGCCAGGCCATTGCCGGGCAGATGGTCGCCGATGTGCCGCTGGGGGCGTTCCTTTCCGGCGGGGTGGACTCTTCCACGGTGGTGGCGCTCATGCAAGCGCAGTCGACGCGGCCGGTCAGGACATTCACCATCGGCTTTGCCCAAGGCGACTACAATGAGGCCGAGTACGCCAAGGCGGTGGCCGCCCATCTAGGCACCGCACACACCGAACTATACGTCTCTGCCGCCGATGCCATGGCGGTGATCCCCCGCCTGCCCGACATGTATGACGAGCCATTTGGCGATGTCTCGCAGATACCCACCCACATGGTGGCGGCGATGGCTAGGCGGCACGTGACGGTCAGCCTGTCGGGCGATGGGGGAGACGAAATGTTTGGTGGCTACAACCGTTATTTTCTTGGGCCCTCTCTATGGCGAGGCATGCGCAGGGTGCCGCTCGGAATACGACGATTGGCGGCCCAGAGTATTACGGCCGTCAGCCCGGCTCGCTGGGATCGCATGGGCCGCTTGCTTCCCCGGCGATTGCGGCAGCCAATGGTTGGCGATCGGGCGCACAAACTCGCAGGCATCATGACGGCGACGAGCGCGGACGACGTCTATCGTTGGCTGGCTTCCCACGAGCGCAACCCTGAATCGGTCGTGGTGGATGGGCGGGATAATCGCCTCGGGAGAGACTTGTGGGCGGAATATGAAATGCGCCTGCTGCAGCGCGTCGATTTCAGCGAACGCATGATGTTCAATGATCAGGTCGGCTATTTAACCGATGACATTCTGTGCAAGGTTGATCGCGCCGCCATGGCGGCGAGTCTTGAAACCCGTGTGCCGTTTCTCGATCATCGTGTGGCCGAGTTTGCATGGCAGTTGCCCCTAAACATGAAAATCCGCAATGGCCAGGGTAAGTGGCTGTTGCGCCAGGTGCTTTACCGCTATGTGCCGAAGCCGCTGGTCGAACGACCTAAACAAGGTTTCGGCGTGCCTATTGATACATGGCTGCGCGGCCCCTTGCGTGATTGGGCGGAGAGTCTTCTCGACGAATCGCGTCTGCTCAGCGAGGGCTATTTTCATCCGAAGCCGATTCGCCAGAAATGGGAAGAACATTTGTCCGGCCGACGCAACTGGCAATATTGGCTGTGGAACGTGCTGATGTTCCAGGCGTGGCGAGAACGGTGGTGCTCATGATGAATTGGCTGAGGGGATTGACTGAATCGCCCCGGCTGCTTGTCTGGCTGGGTGTATTTGTGTTCGGATACTCATGGTTCGCGGGCCTGTGCTTGCAACTGTGGGTAATCCCGTCTCTATTTTCGCAACCTGGCGCCGCGGAAGGGCTGGTGGTCCTCGATTCGATCGGGTTCGACCGGATCGCCAAGGAGCAGGCGGCGGAGATCGCCAGACTTGGCTGGTCGGCTTGGGAGTTGAGACCGCAAGGGCAATCGCCGGCCGGGATCGCGTCCGTGTTTTATGCCCTATTCGGTCCGTCGCCCTCAAGCATGCTGCCCTTCAACGCTATGGTGCATGCGGTGAGTGCCTGCGCCGTGATGGCCATCCTGCGGAACTTCTTTTTAGTGATGCCGGCCTTGATCGGGACACTGGTCTTCGCATTGAATCCTGCTTCGTTTGAGTGGGTCGCGCAGATTCATCGGGATGGCGTGTTCATTCTCGGAAATCTGCTTCTGATTTTGGGAGTTCTAAGCTTCATTCGCCAGCCGGAACCAGCTAATGAACATTGGAATGTTTGGTATTGGCTGATCTGGCTGTTAATCCCTTTAGCTGGCACCATGCTGATTTGGGTAGCAAGACCATATTGGTTACAAGTTGCGCTGGTAACGTTGATGCTTGTAGCGATTGTTGTGATGCTAACAACCCTGTTAAACCAAGTAATTGTTGGCCACCGTATGGTTTTATTTGCAGGGATGATTTTTTTGGTGGGTATATTCCAGTTGTGGCTTATTCGGTTTTATACGCCATACGTGTCGATCGACCTCCCAGCCAGCCAAGCAGCCAGCCAAGCAGCCAGCCAAGCAGCCAGCCAAGCAGCCAGCCAAGCAGCCAGCCAAGCAGCCAGCCAAGCAGCCAGCCAAGCAGCCAACCTCCCAGCCAGCCAAGCAGCCAACCTCCCAGCCAGCCAAGCCCAGTTTGTATGGTTGCGGTCAAGCTGGTTACCTGAGGCGATTGAAGGTCGTTTATATCGCCTGGCGCAGACGCGGCGGATAGCGATTAGCGCGGGAGGAAACTCTCTTGTGGATGCTCATTGGCGAGTGGATTCCGTAGGCGCGATTATCGGCTATGTTCCACGCGCCTTTCAGGTTGGACTGTTCAGTCCCTTTCCTGATCTATGGGGCGGGGAAGGAAGTACGCCAGCCATGACGATGGCACGCAAGGTGGTCGGCGGGGTTACATTGCTCTTTTATGTGTGCCTGGCAGGCCTCGTCATTGGGCTGTGGCGTATGCGGAGAAATCTATTGCTTTGGGTGATGATTGGAGCCTGTCTGACGGGAATTCTCGTTTATGCCATTATGTATCCAAACGTAGGAACCCTGATACGATTTCGTTACGGGTTTTATATGCTGCTGATCGGATTTGGTGCCGCATGGTGGTGCGATCTATGGCTGAGGCGCTCTAATTACATGATGAGGGGGTAAGTTTTGACAGCTATATTGGCGCGTATGCAAGCGATCCGGCTACGACTGTCCAATGCCATGCGCGTGCACGGCCTAATTGGCACCTTTTATCGTGCAGGCCGTTACCCATGGATGCGAATCCTGTCGATGCCGATGCGCCGTCGGGTGTTCAGTTCGACCGATACGGCCAGCGTGTTTACGCAGATTTATGAGTGCAACTGGTGGGGCAGTGGGGAGAGCGTTAGTGGTACTGGATCCACCCTGGCTTATACGACCAATTTGCGTCAAAAATTACCCGAACTCTTCGAAAAATTTTCCGTGCATAAGGTATTCGACGCTCCCTGCGGCGATTTCAATTGGATGCGCCATGTCGTGCGATCATGCGAGATTGATTACGTAGGGGGTGATATCGTTCCCCAACTGATCCAGCGCAACAGTACGATGTACCAAAGTGAACGCACCCGCTTTGTCGTTGCGAACGTCATTACGGATAAGCTTCCTCAAGCCGATCTCTGGATTTGTCGGGACTGCCTGATCCATTTCTCCTTCAACGATATCTTGGCAACGTTCGAGAACTTCACCCGCTCGGAAATTGATTATCTGTTGACGACCACGCACCTCAATGCAAACGGGTTCAAGAACCTGGATATCCGGACAGGCGACGCCCGGCTGATCGACCTTTTTTCGGCGCCATTCTTTCTCCCATCTGAGTGTCTGTATGCGATCGACGACTGGCTGGAGCCAGAGGTTCCGCGGAAGATGGTGCTCTTCAATCGCAGACAAATTGCCGAAGCACTGCCGAGAATGAGGGCGGCATTGGATCACAACCCCGCAAGCGTGGCATGAACTTCTGGGTTGAGCTGTAGTGCGCCCTTTAAGCCGAGGGATAGGAGTCGGACTGTTGTCAGGCGCTTGGCTGGCGGTCTTGTCCCTCATACTTGCCCCGATTTATGTTCATTTGCTCGGCATCGAAAGTTACGGACTGATCGGGCTTTACGCTGCGGCGTTGGCCATGGGCGGAGTTCTCGATGTTGCATTGTCCGCCACCTTATCGCGGGAAATTGCCTGGATACAGGTGCGGCCTTCGGAGCAGCAAGGGATTTCGACGCTACTGCGCAGCGTCGAAATCGTGTATTGGCTTGCCGTACTCGGACTTACATTGATGCTGCTGGGAGCAGTTGCAGTTTTTGGCTCAGGATGGGTTCGTGCCTCTGCTTTGCCGGATAATCAAATAACGGGCGCGCTGGCGCTGATGTCGTTGTCGCTGGCGATCCAGCTTCCCAGCGGTCTTTATACCGCGAGCCTGATCGGCTTGCACAGGCAGGCGCGCTCGGCTGCACTCCTGGCCGGGTTCGGTACAGTGCGTGGGTTGGGGGCGGCGTTAGTTGCTTGGGGCGTCAGTGACGATATCCGGGCGTTTTTCTCATGGCACGTCGTGGTGGGCCTGGTGCAGATTATCTGGCTACGCTGGCAGGCTTGGTCGCACGTGCGGGTGATGGGCGGCCGATCACGCTTCGCCATCGAATCCCTGATGTCGATCAGGCACGCGGCCGGTGCCATGTTTCTGATTACTGCCATGGGCATGATGCTGAGCCAGATGGATAAAGTCGTTCTGGCATTCCTCGTTCCTCTGGAGTCGCTTGGTTACTACACATTGGCATGGGGTCTGGCCAGCGGGCTGACGATAATCGCCACACCCATTGTCCAAGGATTCGGTGCGCGCTTTTCTGCTCTTGCTTCCGGCGGCAAGCAAGAGGAGCTTGAAATACAAATCAAACTTGCTTCGCAGTTGACCTATGCCTTGGTGATCCCGCCCGCAGTGACCATTTCCCTGTTTGCCGAAAGCATCATGCTGGCTTGGGTTCGGGATGCTGATGTGGCCTCGGCCTCGGCCCCCCCCCTTTCCCTGCTAGCTATCGGCACCGCAATGGTGGCCTGCACCATCCCATTATTAATTGCCCTGTATGCGAAAAAAGAATTCAAGCCAGTGTTGCTGATCCAGCTTATTTGCCTGTTGCTGTTTTTCCCGTTGCTCCTGTGGCTTGTGAATTCCTTGGGTGTCTTGGGAGCGGCATTGTGTTGGTCAATCTATGGCGTAGGGCTGTTTACTATTTACTATGTCTTAACGGCGACTAGGCACAGCAAGCGATTCTCCCTGAGATTGCTCAGAACCTTCATTTTGGTCGCTGTGGGCTCTTCCGCTATTGTTTGGGTGATCAAGCGCTTCTTGGGAGAGACGGCGATCCACGGTGAAAGGTTGGGGCTTATCGGAATGGCTCTTGTCGGTGCATGGTTGTTGTCTGCAAGCGTTTGCCCAGATTTGCGGCGTGGCTTCTTTGAAAGACTCAAAGCCGTTCGAATTTCAATGAGCGATCATCAATGATGGAAGTAAACCAAAATGAAAGCGACAGGCTCTGGAATTACTACCAGAATCAGGCCTGCGAAGCATTTGAATCCAGTTATTCAAGACTGCAATTTCTCGCGAAGCGCTGTCCATCAGGGAGCATGGTTTTAAACATTGGTGTCGGGTCGGGCTACCTTGAGTCACTATTGATGCAACGAGGTGTTGTTGCTCACTCTCTCGACCCAAGCGAATTGACGATCAAACGCATGAATGAAGAACAAGGCATGGCGGGGCGTGCAAAGCAGGGCTACTGTCACGCAACTCCATTTCCTGATGATTTTTTTGATTGTGTAATCATGACCGAAGTGCTTGAGCACATCCAGAAGGGTCTACTCGATGCCTCTTTGCGTGAAGTGCGCCGTGTCTTGAAAAGCGGGGGGCGCTTTATCGGCACGGTTCCATACAGGGAGGTGATGCGTGCCAACGAAGTGTTCTGCCCACATTGCCAGGCACATTTCCATCGTTGGGGGCATGTGCATAGCTTTGACTTGCAAACCCTAAAGCATTTAATGGAAGGTAACGGTTTGCTCGTGGAAAAGCTTCAGACCAGAGCTTTTCCTGACTTTTCTCGATTCGGGGCAAGACTGTTTCTGCGTGCGGCTTTTCGATACATATTGGGACGAATGGGGGAGCCACTTATTGCTCCGAATATATATTTTGTCTGTCGTCGGCCTGCATAAATACTGAAGTCCGGATGGGAGAGCCAATTAAAGGACTCGCATTACGTGCCATCATGTTGTTTGACATGTCATTTACATTGCCCATGTTTCGGGAACGCCAGTTGCATCAGGCATTAGAGAGTCGGAAACTGGGCGGGTATTTTAGTCGGGTGATTTCCGTGCATCCCTTGGCAGGGTTGTTCGAAAAAGGCGAGAAGCGGTTTGGCGCGCCTTCGGTGACGAGACTCGACGATGGCCATTGGTTCGTTGAGGGGACCGTCGGCATCAGCAGGCTGTTGGCTTGGCTACCGCCTCTCAACCTGCTGCTTGCGCAAATCAATCTTTTCGTCCTTCTGCATCGTTTGGCGCGTGAGGTCAGAATCGATGTGATTCGTATTGGCGACCCTTATTACTTGGGGATTTTCGGTTGGCTGCTATCGAGGCTGCTTGGCGTGCCGCTTGTCGTGAGGGCGTGTTCTGATTACGACCTCCTTTATGCGGCGAGCGGCAAGCCGGTTTTCCCGAAGCTGTTCCGTTTCCGCTTTATCGAGAAAATAATCGAAAGGTTTGTATTCCCCCGCTGTGAGATGGTGGCGGGGGCAAACCAGAACAACCTCGACTATGCGGTTGCGAATGGCGCTTTGCGTAAGAGGGGCGTCGTGTTCCGCTATGGGAATCTCATTCATCCCATTCATTTTTCCGAACTCGAAACGCGCGGCGATGTGACGCCGTTACGTGAGGAACTAGGGCTGCGTGGCGCTTTCCTGATGACGGTGAGTCGGCTGGAGAAGATGAAGCAGCCCGAGGAAAATTTATATGTGCTGCGCGAATTGCGAAAGGCGGGGCAAGACATAACGTTTCTCTTCGTCGGTGATGGCTCGATGCGCCAAGAACTGGAAATACTATCAGAAAAGCTTGGCATCTTCAAACATGTGCGGTTTGCCGGTAACCGCTCGCAGGAGGTCATCGCCAATCTGCTTCCCCAGGCGCGACTGGTGTTATCTCCGCACATGGGGCGGGCGCTGGCCGAGGCTTGCCTGGCCGGCGCGCCAATTGTTGCTTATGACTACGACTGGCAGGGTGAGATCATCCACAACGGAGAAACCGGAGAGTTGGTTCAGAACGGCAATTGGCAGCAAATGGCCGAGAGGGCCTTGTGGCTGCTTGAAAATCCCGACGAGGCGGCAAGGCGCGGGAAAGCGGCTCGTCACCTAGCATTGGAGATGATGAGCCCCGAGAAGCTGAACCACCATGAAATCGAGGCGTACGAAAACCTGTTGCGGAGTCGGACATGAACAACCAAGCCAATGACAAGCCTGTGCTGGATTCGGTTGGCGGCGCATCCGCAAAGGATGAAGTACGACAATTCTTCGATAACATGTCCGTCGGGCGTAATGAGATGATAGAGGCAAGCCCGGTCATTTGTTACGAACAGGTACTCCGTGCACAGACCGTGCTTGGCCTGCTGGCGGTGAAACCGAGGGAGCGTGTTCTCGATATCGGGTGTGGCAATGCGCGCGATATCGCAAGGATTGCCGATTGTGGTGGGCAGGTCATCGGGGTGGATACCTCCCTGGGGATGGTCGTGGCGGCAAGGCAGGAGCTCGAGCGCGTGGGGATGAGCGGCATCACGTTGCAAGTCGGGGATGCCACCTGCCTGGATTTTCCCGATGCCTGTTTCGACAAGATACTCTGCAGCGAAGTCATCGAGCATATTCCCGATGCGGCGCAGGCGTTGCGCGAAATGCGGCGGGTACTCAGTCCGGGGGGCAGTCTGGTGCTATCCACCCCGAACAAGGGGAGCTGGTATGGGTTTGAGCGTTACTGGATATGGGAAAGGCTGCTCCGGCGGAAATGGCCCCATCCCTGTGACGAGTGGCGGAGTTGATCGATCTGGTCGAGCGGAACCGCTTCAGGGTGTCCGAGCGGAAGAGCGTCTGCTTTGTGCTTGGGTTTATCGGGACCTACTTTATCCTGCGACGCATGGTTCAAAGGCTATTGATCGGGGTGGTCGGCAAACTGGAACCGCTTTTGCAACGATGGTTTCAGAATAGGGGTTACACGATTTGCATCATGGCGATGCGTGGTGTCGAATGAGAAAGCTCCGGACATTGTTGCGGATGATCTGGCGGCACGACCCGTTGCTGCGTTTCTTCCTGCTACAAAAAATTGGTGCATGGCTGGTTCCGAAGTATCGTTTTAACTGGCCACAATTACTTTGGTGGGATGATACAGCTTTTACTGCCTATTTAAATAAGTTCGATCAGTTGCACGATAATAATTCGCATCGTCACTGGATGCTCGATCAGTTGATGAAGTTGGTTCGGGATGTGCCGGGTGATACGGCTGAGTGCGGTGTATTTAAAGGCGCGAGCTCCTACCTGATATGCAAGGCAAACCTGAATGCGGGGGATCGGCGCGTTCACCATGTGTTCGATTCTTTTGCGGGCCTCTCGGAGCCGTCGGCCGTGGATGGTGGTTTCTGGTCAGAGGGTGATCTTGCCTGTTCCCTCGATGTGGTCAGGGCCAACCTGTCTGAATTTGGTGACGCCGCAGTGAGGTTTCATCAGGGCTGGATTCCTGACCGGTTTCCCGATGTAAGCGATCAACGCTTCAGCTTCGTCCATATTGACGTCGACCTGTATGAACCAACTCGGGATAGCATGGCATTCTTTTACCCGCGCATGCAGCCGGGAGGGATCATTTTGTGCGACGACTATGGTTTCACGACCTGCCCGGGGGCTACCGCCGCTTTCGATGATTATCTAAATGACAAACCGGAGCCCATCATCGGGCTTCCTTGTGGCGGTGGTTTTCTCATCAAACGAGAGCTGCAGCTTCAATGAAAATAATGTACGTCATCAACTCGTTTGGGGCCGGTGGGGCAGAAAGGCATTTGCTTGCGCTGGTTGGCCATATAGTGCGGGCAGGCCATTCCGTTATGGTGGTGGCACTGACCGCAACGGTGGCGTGCGGCGCTAAGAATATTGAGGATGATTTCAAATCGGCCGGCGCCCGAATCGCAACGTTGGACTATGCCGGAGTCGGCTGGATGCGTGATGCGGGGCGCTGGTTCGGATTGTGTAAATTAGCCAAGGCTTGGGCCCCGGACATTCTGCATTCGCATTTGCCAAGAGCGGATTTTGCCGCATCATTTGTCAAGAGAATCATGCCAGACACCATCTGGATGAGCACTGTGCATGATGCCTACATCAAGGGCGTGTATTCCGGCTACTGGGTGTTTCGCTGGCTCGGCTGGAACTGGCGTCTTGCCGACCATATCGTCGCTGTTTCGGGGCATGCGCAGCGCTGGGTGCTTGATGTGCTTCGGTTGCCGGTGGCCAAGACCAGCATTATTTATCATGGGATCGCCAGACTTCCAGCGGATATCAAGACGCGGTCGGAAATCTCGGACGCTGACCAACCGTTCTTGATTGGTTGCCTTGCCAGGTTCGAGCCGCGCAAGGGCATTTCCACATTGATCAAGGCGATGGTCACGGTGTGCGCGAAACATCCCCGCGCACGCCTGGTAATCGCGGGCAGTGACCCTACAGGCTATGCCAACGAGATGTGCAGGCTGGCCAATGCACTGCACGTGAGCCATGCTGTCAGAATCCAAGGCTTTTGCGATGACCCTCTGGATTTTCTGCGCCGTCTGGACGTTTTCGCCTTCGCCAGCGTTTCCGAGGGTTTCGGGATAGTGTTGTTGGAAGCAATGGCAGTTGGACTACCAGTTGTCGCTAGTGACATCTACCCATTGAATTACATAGTATCCAGAGATCAGACTGGCATCCTAGCTAATCCTGCTAAACCGGAAACATTCGCTGCTGCGCTGATTGACTTGCTGGAAAATCTGGAGCTGGCGTATCGCATGGGCGAGGCTGGTCGCCGTAGATGTCTAGAGGAGTTCTCGGAAGAGAAGATGATGAGCTCGACCGAAAGCCTTTACCAACTTTTGGCTGGCCGGTTGCGCGCGAGCAATCTCCCTTTGGATAAATGACAGGAAAGCCTTTGAAGGTTTGCCAGCTTTGCGCGGTCGATTTCACCCTGATGAATTTCCTGTTGCCTTTGATTGACAGCATGCGCTTGCGCGGTTGGGAAGTCGTCGCGGTGTGCTCACATGGGCCGTTTGTCGCCGAGTTGTGCGCAAGTGGGTACCGAATTGAAATTGTGCCGATCGCGCGCAGTATGAGCTATCCAGTGGCATTGGCTTCGCTGCTTGCCTTGATCGGCCGGAAACCTGGGAACGGATGCTTCGCCCCGCCGAGCTATTTTTACCCCGAGCTTTGCGGCTGAAACGTTGGGGCGAAAAAATCCGCAAAGGACCAGATGTGCTGGACTGCCCAGATTTTGGAGAATGGCATCACGGTCTGGTCTCGCACTGGAACCAGCCGGAGCAGTTGGTGCGTGGCGAGGTCGAGGGGGATGACTTTTTCATCCGAAAGTTCGGTGAAATGGCCGAAGAGCATGCAGTAGAGCGGATGATGGAGACTGATAGTGTGACCTATCTGCCTGACGACATTCTTACCAAGGTAGACCGAGCCTCGATGGCGGTCAGTCTGGAGGCACGGGCTCCTTTCCTCGACCACTGGGTGGTGGAGTTCGCATGGCGCTTGCCGCTCAACTGGAAAGTCCGGGCGGACGCCACCAAAGTGATTCTCCAAAAAATCCTGGAAGAATATGTCCCCCGCAACCTCACCGAGCGTCCCAAAATGGGATTTGGCGTGCCCATCGACGGATGGCTGCTGGGCCCCCTGGGGGAGTGGGCCGAGAAGTTGCTAAAGCCTACCCGGTTGGGGGAGGAAGGGTTTTTGAAGCCGGAACCCACCCTCTACCGGTGGCGGGAGCAGCTCGCGGGGCACTGCAACTGGGGCCAATCCATTTGGTTCATCTTGATGTTCCGGCTTGGAAACAAACCAACAGGTCCCCATAGCCGTTCCCGCATTCCTTGGCTTTCAAGCCAAAGACATGCAAAAAAATAACCCGAATGCTACCAATCCGGAAACGCCTGTCCTTCAGCCCCTTTAAAACGATGTCTGGAGCCAAAAGCTTTTCCCGCAAGCGGATCTTGTTTTTGGTAACAGAGGACTGGTATTTCTGCTCCCACCGGTTGGAGTTGGCACGAGGGTTAGCCCGCGATGGCTGGCAAATTCAAGTGGGATGCCGCGTCCAGCGACATCGGCGTGCCATGGAAAAAGAGGGTTTTCAAGTA
>Ga0187844_10000176_pt1 | contig 47982 bp, 43 predicted proteins | sample SpaLakP09_SKY_50_FD_134517 | JGI IMG/M metagenome (GOLD analysis project Ga0187844, IMG submission 134517) | Oligotrophic lake water microbial communities from Sparkling Lake, Wisconsin, USA - SP09_SKY_50 | ecosystem: Environmental > Aquatic > Freshwater > Lake | place: USA: Sparkling Lake...
AACTCCTCCTGGTGGGATTGAGTGCCGGGACTGCTGAACCCAGCAATCAAGTCGCCCAGCATAGCCTTTGCACGAAACAAAGGCCAGCTACGACGCGGAACATGATCACACGAAACGAAACAATTAGGAACCCTTGGCCATATTTCCTTGCGAGCACGAACTGGCGCTGTCTTTGCAACGCCCGGTCTTTTTTCGGAAGCTTGAGCCAAGCGTCCCTGCCGTTGGAACACAGGACAAATAAAAACAAGTACCAAGCGATGGCGATGAATCCGATCGGGAAGTTGACGAGAAACGCGCCGCAGGCCATGTAATCGATGGGAAAGTCGAGCAGCCCGAGCGTCGCGATACGACTCATGTGAATGTATGTGCCAAGGTCATGAGGAATGAGCCAATGATTGGTCAAACGTTGAAGTCCGACAATGATCACCCATGACATGGCCGAGAAAAGCAGGAGTACAGCAGGAGCCACGATCGAGATGATTGCCAGTTTCTTGATTCGACCAAGGAGACTTTCATTCGTCTGCGGCTGGTGCAACGCATCGTCGTTCAAGGTCATACAGGATTCCCATGTTTGCCATTCGTTTCATTATCCTGTTTCCCCCGCCAGCGCATCCGGCGGCACCTCCATCCCCTGCACAAAATCCCCTTCCGACCGCCGGAAATGCTCGACGAGGAAATCGATGAACGCCCGCGTGCGCGCCGCCTGGTTCTTGCGGTCGAGGTAGTAGACGAACAAATCGGCCGCGGGCAGCGCATACTGCGGCAGCACGATGCGCAACCGGCCGCTCTTCACATACTTCGCCAGATCCCATTCCGAGCGGATCAGGATGCCGTGACCATCCAGCGCCCAGCCCAGCACGATGTCGCCGTCGTTGCTCGACAACGCGCCGTGCACCTTCACCACCTCGCCGTCCTCGCCCTCGTTGAACCGCCAGATGCCATACGCATCGTCGTTCTGGCGGTGCAGGATGCAGCGGTGGCGCGCCAGATCCGCCAGCGTCTGCGGCACGCCATGCTGCTGCAGGTAGCGCGGCGACGCGCACAGGAAGCGCCGGTTCGACAGCACGCGGCGCGCGGCCAGGCGCTTATCGGGCAGCGCGCCGAAGCGGATGGCGAGGTCGTAGCCGTTTTCCACGAGGTCGACGGGGCGATCCGTCACCCCCAGCTGCACTTCGACCTGCGGGTGACGCTTGCAGAACGCAGACACGACGGGCGCGATGGTCGTGCGGCCGAACCCGAGGCTCGCATTCACGCGCAGCAGGCCGCGCGGCGCGGTGCGGTTGCTCGCGACCGCGTCTTCCATCGCGCGGATCGCCGCCAGGATGCGCGTCGCGTGCGCGAGATAGGTCTCGCCCTCGCTTGTCAGCGACAGCCGCCGCGTCGTGCGGTTGACGAGGCGGACACCCAACCGCGCTTCCATTTGCGCCAGGCGCTTCGTCGCGGCGGGCGGCGTGAGGTCGAGCGCGCGGGCGGCCGCGGCCAGCGAACCGTGGCGCGCGACCAGCACGAAGAATTCGAGTTCCGATGCGCTGTCAGTATTCACCGGGATTCAATAATCAATTTACACCAGGCGAATTATAGGGATGCCTGCGGACTTGCCCTGCACGCTTGAACAACACGCGGGGCGGACCTGATCCGGGCGATGCATCACCTATCCGAATAAGTAGGTACTTACAAGCAATGTTATTGGGATAGCATGGCGTTTTCCTTGCGCGGAGACGCCGTGAAATCCACCCTGTCCGTCCTGCTGCTGGCCTGCGCGCCGGTCATCGCCCATGCCGGCGCCCCGGTCAAGGCCGCCGTCACAATGCGCGATCCGTCCGCGGTCGAAGTCACCTACGCCATTCCGCCGACGTGCACGGCGCTCGAATTCATCAAGGAGGACAGGCCGCCGGGCGCGATGGCGCCCCTGCGCGAGGACTGGCGCGCGGCCGACGATTGCACGGCGCTGGAGGATGGGCGCATCGTCCGCAAGCAGGCCGCGTGCACGACGTTGCGCCTGCGCGTGCCCGCCACCACGCGCAACGTGGACCGCATCTATCCGTGGGCGTCCCCCATCGAAAAAGGCCTGTTCGTCCACACGAGCACCTATGCCGTCAAGGATAGCTGCGGCGCCGTCGACTGGACGTTCGAGGCGCCCGGCGGCACGGTCGTCGTCGATGGCGTGATGGCGGCCGAACGAGGCACGCATGCGGCGGGGGCCGTTGCGGACCACATGCCGGTCCTGCTGATCCAGGAGCCGCTCCGCGCCATGCAGGGCCGGCGCGTACATGCCGACGCGCGCTTCGCGCCGCAGACGCTGGAACTGCTGGATGCTACTGTCGCCGGGGCCGCGCGCCAGCTCGCGCACGACCTGCCGGGCATCGCCTTTACCGTGCCGTTCACCGTCGCGTCGCCATCAGCGCCGCCTGCCTGGCGTGGCGACGTGCCGAACCGCACCGTGCTGCGCCTGACCTTCCCGCCCGCGCCCGGTCCTGCGCAGGAAGCGATCCTGCACCGCTTCATCCCCCATGAGATGAGCCATTTGCTGCAGCCGACGGACTGGAACGATGCGTGGCAGGCGGACGAATCGACCATCGGCGAGGGCGGCGCGGAATTCCTGCGCGTGGCGACGAGCACGCAACTCGGCTGGCTCGATCGCGCCGGGCTGAAAGATGAACTGGAAACCGCCGTGAACGGCTGCGTCCTCGCCGCGGACGGCAAGCCATGGAAGAACATAGACAACCGCGGCCGGGGCATGAACCCCTACCACTGCGGCCTGGCGTTTTACGCGATCGGCCTGTCCGGCACCGATACCCCGCTACTGCGCCTGCGCGACTACAACCGCAACGCGAAACTGGGCGGACGCACCGACTTCGCCCGCGACATCGAATGCGGCGGCACGAAGGATTGCACCCCACGCTGGCTCCCGCGCCTGGCCGGCGACGAAGCGCTCGACACCGTGCTGTCCGACTACGCGCGCCAGCCGGGCGCCCTGCTGCGCGTGACCGACACGTGGAGCCCGGCCCTGGTGAAGGTGCTGGCATTCCGCCATGTCGAGCAGTTGATGCGGGCCGATTGCGGCGGCGCCGTGAGCATGTACCACGAAGACACGGGCCCGCGCATTGCGGATGGCCCCAGGTGCGGTACGCTGCGCACGGACATGGTGGTCGTCAAGGCCGAAGGTTTGCCGCTGTTCGACGGCGGCGCTGCCGTGAAGGCGTCGGTGGCCGCCTGCCGGGCCAACGGCAAGACGGTGCTCGGCCTGCGCGACGGGACCAGCGTGACGCTGGCGTGCGGCACCGGCGTCGGCCTGCCCGCGCACGTGTATGCGGTGGACGAAGCGCGCGCGCTGGCCCTGCTGAAATAGGATCAGCTCCCGCTCACGTCCGCATCCTCGCCGAGTTCGAACTCCCCGCGCGCGAACGCTTCCAGCACGGCCTGCGCCTGCTGCAGGTGATCGGCCGGAACGAGGATGCGCACGCCGCCCAGCGCGGGCGCCAGCAGCAGGTCCGTCTGCACGAGGTGGGCGTCGGCCAGCACGGCGGGGATGCCGGAGGCGACGAGGCAGCCCTGCACGAGATTCGCTTCCAGCGGAATCAGGTAGCGCGCGACCTCCACCAGGTCGCGGCCCGGCAGGCGCGCCAGCTCGGGGGCGCCGGTCAGCGCGGCGTTCAATGTATCGCTTGGTATTTGCATCACGACCTCCTTTTACGCCAGCGCAGACAACAGGTACAGCACCACGCCGATCAGCCCGCCCACGATGGTGCCGTTGATGCGGATGTATTGCAAGTCCTTGCCGATGTTGATCTCGACCTGGTGCGACATCTCGCCACTGTCCCAGTGTTTCACCGTGTCGGCGATGTGGCGTGTCAAGAAGCCCGCGAATTCGGGCGCGGCGCCGCGCGCGGCCAGTTCCAGGTTCTCGTTCAGCGCCGTGCGCAGCACGGGATCGTCGGCGAGCGTCCGGCCGATCCACGTACCGGTCGCGACGATCCGGCGCCGCAGCACCGAGTCCTCCTTGTGCAGGTCGGCCTTGATCCAGCCTTTCAGGTCGCCCCACAGCGAACCGATGTAGCCGTTCACGCCGGCGTCGCCGATCAGGTGGCGCTTGATGTCCTCGCCCTTTTCGATAAACGCAGGATCGCTCTTCAGCCGTTCGATGAAATCGTGCGTGAACACGTCGAAACGGCGGCGCAGCGGGTGCCCGGGGTCTTCGGCCACGCGCTTGAGGATGCCGGCCGCGAGCCGCACGGAGATGTCGGCACCCTTGCGGCCGATGAGTTCCGACGGCAGCATCTTTTCCATGAACGCGTACTCGTCGCGCAGCCAGTCGACGATGCCCTGCGCGATGAACTCTTGCGTCTCCGGGTTCGCCAGCAGGTTCGCCAGTTGGGCGATGCCCTCGTCGAGGATCTGCTGGTGGCGGCCGTCGCGCGTGAGGCTTTCCAGGATCGTGCCCGCCGTCTGCGACAGGTCGACGCTCCTGACCACGCCGTGCACCCCACGCCGGATGAAATCCTGCACGGCCGCGTCCTCGATGACGTCGAGGGCGAAGCCGGCCACGCGCACGAGCGTGTCGCCCAGGCGTTCCGTGTTCTCCGGCTTCGTCAGCCAGTCCGCGACCTTCTGCGCGGGGTCGTGGCGCTGGATCAGGCGCACGATGGAATCCGTGTCGAGGAATTTGTCGCGCACGAACGCCGCCAGGTTGTCGGCGATGCGTTCCTTGTTGGCGGGGATGATCTCCGTGTGGCGCGACACGAACGGGATCGGGATCCGCTTGAACAGCGCGACGACGGCGAACCAGTCGGCCAGCGCGCCGACCATCGCGGCCTCGGCGAACGCCTTCAGCAGCCCGATCCACCAGTGGCCGGGCCAGCGGGCGGAGAGGAGCAGCGCCACGACGAACAGCAGCGCGGCGCCGATGAAAAAGCCCAGCGCCAGGCGCTTGGACTGGCGCAGTTCGAGTTCCTTGGCTGATGAAATAGGCATGGTGTCCATGCCGCCATCGTAGCCCAGCCTAGACGATATTGTCGCGCCGCAGCGTGGCGATGGCGTCGTCGCTCCAGCCCCAGTCGGCCAGGATGGCGGCCCCGTCCTGCCCCGGCGCGGCCACGCTGCCCGCCTGGCCCGGCGTCCGGGAAAAGCGCGGCGCCGGCCCCGGTTGCGTGACGCCGTCGACGTCGACAAAGGTCCCGCGCGCCGCGTTGTGCGGGTGGCGCGGCGCCTCGTCCATGTCAAGCACGGGCGCGAAGCACACGTCCGTCCCTTCCAGCAGCGCGCACCACGCGTCGCGCGTGCGCGTGGCGAACAGCGCCGCGAAGCGTCCCTTCAGCGCCGGCCAGTCGTCACGGTCCCATTGCCGCGCGAACGCCGGGTCGGACGCCCCCGTCAACGCCAGCAGCCGCGCATGGAACTGCGGTTCGATGGCGCCGACGGCGATGAACTTCCCGTCCGCGCAGGCATACGTGGCGTAGAACGGTGCGCCGCCGTCGATGAAATTCGCGCCGCGCGCGGCCGACCACGAGCCGTGCGCGCGCAGCCCGTACATCATGGCACCCAGCAGCGCGGCGCCGTCCGTCATCGCGGCATCGACGACCTGGCCGCGGCCCGACGTCCGCGCTTCCAGCAAGGCGCAGACGACGCCGAACGCCAGCATCATGCCGCCGCCGCCGAAATCGCCGACGAGGTTCAATGGCGGGGTGGGCGGCCGGTCGGCGTCGCCCAGCGCGTGCAGCATGCCGGACAGCGCCACGTAGTTCAGGTCATGCCCGGCCGCCGGCGCCAGCGGGCCGGTCTGGCCCCAGCCGGTGACGCGGCCGTACACCAGCTTCGGATTGCGCTCCAGGCACACGTCCGGCCCGAGAGCCAATCGCTCCATCACGCCGGGCCGGAAGCCTTCGACGAGCGCGTCGGCCTTCGTCACGAGGTCGAGCAGCAGCTGGCGCGCACGCGGGTGCTTGACGTCCAGCGCGAGCGAACGCCGGCCGCGCGCCATCACGTCGAACTTCGTGCCCAGCGTCGGGTACGGATTCGGCGCTTCCGGATCCGGCTTGCGGTCGATGCGGATCACATCCGCGCCCATGTCGGCCAGCATCATCGCGGCGAACGGGCACGGGCCGATGCCGACCATCTCGATCACGCGCAGCCCTGTAAGAGGTCCTTTGGCCATCACAGCGAGCGCGCGATGATTTCTTTCATGATCTCGTTCGCCCCGCCGTAGATGCGCTGCACGCGCGCATCCAGGTACATCTGCGTGATGGGGTATTCGAGCATGTAGCCGTAGCCGCCGAACAGCTGCAGGCACCGGTCGACGATCTTGCACTGCAGGTCCGTGATCCAGTACTTGGCCATCGACGCACGCACCGTGTCCATGCGACCGGCCACGAGGTCCTCGATGCAGCGGTCGATGAACACGCGCGCCACCGTCGCCTCGGTCTTGCACTCGGCGAGCACGAAGCGCGTGTTCTGCATGTCGATCAGAAGCTGGCCGAACGCGCGGCGCTCGCGCGCATGCGTGACGGTCAGGTCCAGCGCGCGCTCGATGCTGGCGACACCCGCCACGCCGACGATCGTGCGCTCGTAAGGCAGCTCCGTCATCAGCTGGGCAAAGCCGCGGCCGGGATCGAAGCCAAGGACGTTCTGCAGCGGGACGATGGCATCGTCGAAGAACAGCTCGCACGTGTCCTGGCCCTTCTGCCCCATCTTCTCGAGGATGCGGCCGACGCGGAAGCCCGGATTGTTGGCCGTCTCCAGCAGCATCAGCGAGATGCCCTTCGCGCCCGCGGCCGGATCGGTCTTGGCGACGACGAGGACCAGGTCGGCGAGATAGCCGTTCGAGATGAAGGTCTTGGAACCGTTCAGGCGATAGCCCAGGTCGGTGCGCACGGCCGTCGTGCGGATGCCCTTCAGGTCGGACCCTGCGCCCGGTTCGGACATCGCGATCGCGGCGATGAGTTCTCCGGTCGCCAGGCGTGGCAGGTATTTGTATTTCTGTTCTTCCGTGCCGTGGTTCAGCAGGTAGTGCGCGACGATCGCGTGCACGTGCAGGCCGAACGCGGTGTCGCCGGCCAGCGCCAGTTCCTCGAACACGACGGCCTGGTGGGCGAACGTGCCGCCCGAGCCGCCGAAGTCGTCGGGGACGTCCGCGAGCAGCAGACCGAGCTCGCCGGCCTTTTTCCACAGCGCGCGGTCGACGTGCTGCTGCTCGCGCCAGTGCTGCTGGTGCGGCACGACTTCGGCCGCCACGAAGCGGCGCACGGCATCGCGGAAGGTTTGCAGTTCCGGTGTCATCCAGGAAGACGTCATGGCCTCTCCTTACACTTGATACAGCGTGACGACGCAGGCCCCGCCCAGACCCAGGTTGTGCTGCAGCGCCGTGCGCGCGCCCTCGACCTGGCGCGCGCACGCGCTGCCGCGCAACTGGTGCGTCAGTTCGAAGCATTGGGCGAGGCCCGTCGCGCCGAGCGGGTGCCCCTTCGACAGCAGGCCGCCGGACGGATTCGTGACGACCTTGCCGCCGTACGTGTTGTCGCCGTCGCGGATGAACTTGTCCGCGCCGCCTTCCGGGCACAGGCCCAGCGCCTCGTACGTGATCAACTCGTTGTGGGCGAAGCAGTCGTGCAGTTCGACGACGTCCAGGTCGTCCGGGCCGATGCCCGCCTGCTCGTAGACCTTGCGGGCCGCCTCCCGGCTCATGTCGTAGCCGACGAGGCGCATCATGTCGTTCGCCTCGAACGTGCCGGGGCGGTCCGTCGTCATCGCCTGCGCGGCGATGTGGACGTCGGCGCGCAGGCCGCGCTTCCTCGCAAAGTCTTCGGACACCAGCACGGCCGCCGCGGCGCCGCACGTGGGCGGGCAGGCCATCAGGCGCGTCATCACGCCGGGCCAGATCGCGGGCGCGTCGAGCACGTCCTGCGCGGTGACCTCCTTGCGGAACAGCGCCAGCGGATTGTTTGCCGCATGGCGGCTCGCCTTGGCGCGGATGCGTGCGAACGCCTCCAGCGGCGTGCCGTATTTTTCCATGTGCGCGAGGCCGGCGCCGCCGAAGTAGCGCAGCGCCAGCGGAATCTCGGGCTTGCCGACGAGGCGGTCGGTGACGGCGTCGAAGTCGTCGAACGGCGCGGGGCGGTCCGTGAACACGGACGCCAGCGCGCCGGGGCTCATCTGCTCGAAGCCCAGCACGAGCACGCAGTCGGCCGCGCCGCCCTGCACGGCCTGGCGCGCGAGGTACAGCGCCGTGGAACCGGTCGAGCAGTTGTTGTTGACGTTGACGATGGGGATACCCGTCATGCCCACGCCGTACAGGGCTTTCTGGCCGCAGGTGGAATCGCCGTAGACGTAGCCGGCATAGGCCTGCTCGACGTCCTCCCAGCCGATGCCCGCATCCTCCAGCGCGGCGCGCGCTGCCTGGGCTCCCATCTCGTGGTACGGGGCGCTCGCCCCCGGTTTGGCGAACGGGATCATCCCGACACCGGTCACATGGACTTTGCGGCTCATCGTCGTCTCCTTGTTATTGGTCAGCCGACCTATCCGACCGATTATAGGTCAGTCGACCTGTTTTTCAAAGTATGCCATGCGATAATGCCGGGCATGAAAGCAACGATCGACCAGACCCTGCGCAACAAGTCCTCCCTCACGACGGAAAAAGGCTGGGAACGCGTGCACGCGATCCTGCAGGCCGCGCGCCGTCTGCTCGCGCAGGACGGGTATGCCGGACTGTCGATGCGCAAGGTGGCGGCCGAGGCGGGCATGACCCTGTCGAACGTCCAGCACTATTACAGCAGCAAGGACGTGTTGCTGGAGGCGGCGCTGCTGTCCACGATGGACGAATTCCAGGCCAAGATGGACCGCATCTCGGCCGAGATGCGCGACCGCCCGCGCCTGGACCAGTTCCTGTCGACGACGGACATGTTCCTGGAAGAGATCACGGATCCGGTCACGCACGCGCTGTTCTTCGAGATCTGGGCGCTGGCCTCACGCAACGCATTCGCGTCCAGCCTGATGGACCGCATGCTGGGGCGCGAGCGCAAGACCGTCTACAACCTGATCCGCGGGCTGAATCCGGCCATCCCGGACGAGGAATACATGCAGCGCGCCATCCTGATGGTGGCGCAGATCGAGGGACTGATGCTGTTCCGGCTGGACCGCGAGTCGCGCCGCGAGCAGTTCCTGGCCGTGCGGGCGGCGGTGCGCAAGGCGTTGCTGAATCTCGCCACGGTGCCATAACGTCTCAAGCGTCTGCCATTCGCTGTGTCACGTATACTGACCCGGTTGTAGGGTGGGCGGCCTCCGCCCACGCGGGCGCTTGCGTAATGGCGTCGTCCGCGTGGGCACGGCGTGCCCACCCTACCCTGGTTCAACACAAAGGAGTCCGGATGCAGCACGACATTAGCCTGATCACCACCATCGCCGCTGCCCTCGGTCTCGGCCTGCTGTTCGGCATGCTGGCCGTGCGCCTGCGCCTGCCGGCCCTGGTCGGTTATCTGGCCGCCGGCGTCCTCATCGGCCCCGCCACGCCCGGCTTCGTCGCCGACGTGCACCTCGCCTCGCAGCTGGCCGAGATCGGCGTGATGCTGCTGATGTTCGGCGTCGGGCTGCATTTCTCGCTGGACGACCTGCTCGAAGTGAAGGGCATCGCCCTGCCCGGCGCCGTGCTGCAGATCGCGGTCGCGACCCTGCTCGGCATCGGCCTCACGCACCTGTGGGGCTGGGACCTCGGGGCCGGGCTCGTGTTCGGTCTTGCGCTGTCGGTCGCGAGCACGGTGGTACTCCTGCGCGCGCTCGAAGACCGGGGTGAACTAGCTTCCTTCAACGGCCGCATCGCCATCGGCTGGCTCGTCGTGGAAGACCTCGTGACGGTACTCGTGCTCGTGCTGCTGCCCGCGCTCGCCGGGCCGCTGGGCGGCAAGGGCGAAGGCGGCTCGCTGTGGCTTTCGCTCGGCAAGACGCTGCTGCAGGTGGGCGCCTTCATCGCCTTCATGCTGCTCGTGGGCCGCAAGCTGTTCCCGTGGTTCCTGTGGCGTGTGGCGAAGACCGGCTCGCGCGAGCTGTTCACCCTGGCCGTGATCGCGGCCGCCGTCGGCATCGCCTACGGGTCGTCGCACCTGTTCGGCGTGTCGTTCGCGCTGGGCGCGTTCTTCGCCGGCATGGTGCTGCGCGAATCGGAGCTGAGCCACCGCGCGGCGGAAGAGACGCTGCCGCTGCGCGACGCGTTCTCCGTGCTGTTCTTCGTCTCGGTCGGCATGCTGTTCGACCCGCGCGTGCTCGTGGACAGCCCATTGGAAGTGCTGGGCGTCGTCGCTATCATCCTGGTCGGCAAATCGCTGGCCGCGTTCTTCCTCGTGCTGGCGCTGCGCTATCCGCTCAACACGGCGATCACGGTGTCGGCCAGCCTCGCGCAGATCGGCGAGTTCTCGTTCATCCTCGCTGCGTTGGGCATCTCGCTCGGCCTGCTGCCGGAGATGGGCCAGAACCTGATCCTCGCGGGCGCCATCATCTCGATCGCCGTGAACCCGCTGATGTTCAAGCTGGTGGGGCCGCTGCAGAACTGGGTGCTTGCGAAATCGGACCACGCGCGCAAGATGGCGCGCTCGCCCGATCCGCTGGCCGAGTTGCCGACGACGGTCACGCACGAGCGCCTGTCGGGCCAGGTCGTGCTGGTCGGCTACGGCCGCGTAGGCAAACGCATCGCGCAGGAACTGGACCGCGAAGGCATCCACTACGTCGTGGCGGAACAGAACCGCGACATCGTCGAGGACCTGCGCCGGCGCGACCAGCCGGCCGTGGCGGGCAACGCGGCCGAACCTGCCGTGCTGATCCAGGCGCACATCGCACGCGCGTCCATGCTCGTGATCGCGACGCCGGACACCTTCCACGTGCGCGCCATGGTCGAAACGGCCAAGGCCCTGAACCCGGATATCCGCTGCGTGGTCCGCACGCACAACGAGGAAGAGGCACGCCTGCTGCGCGAAGAGACCGGCGGCACGGTGCTCGTCGGCGAACACGAGCTGGCGCGCAGCATGACGCGACATGTGCTGGACGGGCTGGCGGTCGCGCAGGCGCACTGATTGCTCGGTGCAGTAGCCAGAATAAAAAAAACGGCGGACATCGCTGTCCGCCGCATTAACTTGAGTGCTAGCTCAAGACCATCAAACAACCACCAAACTTTACTCAGGCCACCGCCGCCTCTTCGGCACACAGCTTCAGGCTCGCATGACGCGGTGCATTCAGACCCATCATCAGCGCTTCCTGGTGCTCTTCCAGCAGCTCGAACACGGCATCCTTCGACAGCACGTACTGGTCCAGCAACGTCTCCTTGAGCGACACGATCACGTCCTTGTAGTCGCGGATCGAATTCAGCGTGTAGTTATAGAGCTCGTCCGATTTCTCCTCGACCTGGCGCAGCGTGTGCTCGCCGGACGCGTCGTTCTGCAACTGGCTGTAGTCGATCTTGGCGCGCGAATACATCGACAGGCGGCCGACCATCAGGTTCAGCATCTTCGTGATCTTTTCGATGTCGTTCTGGCTGCCCACCGAGATGCCGCGTGCGCCATAGAACAGTTCTTCCGCCGCGACGCCGCCGTACAGGCCGATCACGTCGCGCTCCAGTTCCTCCAACGTGCGCAGCGACATGTCTTCGCCTGACTGCAGCACATAACCCAGCGCACCGATCTTCGACACCGCTTCCGTGCTGATCTTCAGCAGATGCGACTTTTCTTTGACCTCGCTCAGGCTCATGCCGGCGCGCAGGAACGGGTCGATCTGCATGAAGAAGTGACCCAGTTCGTGCACGGCGATGCGCTCGCGCTGCTTGAGCTTCTCGGCCGTCGTGGCGCGGTCGGTCAGGCCGATCGTGGCGCGCTCGTAGGCGCGGAACAGCAGGTCCGTATTGATGATCGCCTTTTCCTGGATCGAGAGCATCGACGCGCGCTCGACCACCGTTTCCAGCAGTGCCGGGCTCAGGTTCTGGGTGATTTCCGCGACCTGGTCCAGGTCGAGGTCGTTCCAATCCACGAGACCTTCTTTCTTGCGTGCCAGGAAGCTGCGCAGGAGTTCCTTGCGCTCGCCCTTGTTCGGCAGGCGGAAATTGATCTTCACGGAGAAGCGGCGCAGCATCGCTTCGTCCATGTCCGTCGACGCATCGTCGAAGTTCGAGGCGACAACCCAGATCACGCCCTGGCCCTTGTCGCTCTTGACGCCGTCCAGCAGGCCCAGCAGGGTGTTCGCCGTGTCGTCTTCCCATTTCTTTTCGCTGCGGCCGCGCGGCATGAACAGGCTTTGTGCTTCATCCAGGAAGATGATGCAGCGGCCCTTGCCCGACGCCTTGCGGTACAGGGCGTTCAGCGCCTTCGAACCGCCGCCGACGTAGCCGGATTCCAGTGCCGAGCCGGACGCCTGGATCAGCGGGATGTCGAGGCGCTTGGCCAGGTAGCCCACGAGCTTGGTTTTACCGGTACCGGCCGGGCCCGTAAGCATGACGTTGAACGGCTTGTCGATATTGTGTTCTTTGTACAACTCGCGGTTGCGGATCATGTCTTCCAGGTGCAGCACTTCCTGCTTGATGTCTTCCATGCCGATCAGGTCGTCCATGCTGCCCTTCAGCTTGTCCGGGGTGATCATCTGGCTGCTCATGCCCATGCCCGGGATACCGAATTTCATGGCGTACAGGATAACGAGCAGCACGGTGATGTCGAGCGCGTGACGCTTCAGGAAGTCGACGACGTCGGCACCGACGCCTTCGCCTTCGTCCTGCAGGACGGCCTTGTGCGACGCCAGGTATTCATCCTTGGCGATGGAATACGGGATCGCGTTCTTCAGCAGCACTTCGCGCTCCAGCGACAGGTGCGACGTGCTCGGCACCTTCACTACGTGCAGTTGCGGCGCATCTTTGTACTTATAGATATAGCGCGGCGAATCCGACAGCGGCTTCGCGACGAGCAGGTAATCCAGACGGTCTTTCTGCGCAGCCAGCTGGGTGATCTCGGAAATATTCTGCGAGTACACGACCGGTGACGGATCTTGCGGGATATCGGCCTTGTAGATTGCCCAGCCCGTCATCACGCCGAGCAGTACGGCAGTCAAAATCCGGACATAAACATTCTTAAAGGCAATTTGAAGTCGGGCAAAATTGGGCATATCGGTACTCGTACAAGTCGAAGGTGCGTGATACGGCAAGTTGTACTACATGCCTTCCGGAGTGCCGAGTGGACGCGAAAGGCGGCGGTGCGGGGACCGCGGGGTATTCAAACGTGTGCGTTTGATATTGTTTTGATGCCCGAAGGCAATGAGGATATGGAGACTATACTCGCAAAGAAAAGCGACGTGTATACCGTGCGGTGAAAAAATTTTGAATCACAACAGGGCTGGTCAAATTGACATCGCAATTTATTGTCTATCTCATACATTATTTACCTGAATCGCAATAAACCCTTTCTCATTTGGCGTTTTAACAATAGCCAAATCAGTAATCTATTGCTTTTGTTTTATTTAAAAATGATTAACTTTGCCATCTGATTATCGTGCTTTAACGGCACGTAACGGACGCGATGCATGGCGCATTTTTGCTATGCTGGGATCATCCGCATGACGCCGCCAACGGTCGCGCGGATGCCGTACCCCACAGTCAGACAATGCATGGATAAGGAATGACCGTGAAACGATACGCACTTGCCGCAATGCTCAGTCTCTTGATGGGAGGCGCCGCCCAGGCTGCCGCCATTGACCTCGACAACAGTCATACCGTCCTGCGCATGCGCGGCGTGACCGATCTGTCGACGGTAAATCACAACGAAGTGGTGGCACCGCCTTCCCCTTCGATGTCCGAACTTCCGGAACCGGAAGTGTTTGCCATGATGCTGGTCGGCCTGATCCTGATCGGTTATCGGGCCAGCCGTGACAGCAGCGAGAAATTCAAATAAGGACGGAATACCTTTCCGCAAGACGCGGACATGTTGATCGACGGCGCCGCAAGGCGCCGTTTTCTTTTGGCAGCCGCTCAGACCGGTAATTCCTGGCACAGCGCATGGAGCTTGCTCAGCGTGGCCCAATTGCGCGCCGTCGTCGCATCGCCCAACTGCTTGCCCAGCACCGCCGCCGCCTTGCTGTCGAGGATGCCGTCGGGACACCAGACATAGGCCGCCCGCTCGCCCAGCGCCATCGCGCCCGGCTGCCAGTCCTGGCCGCACAGCGCTTCGACGGCCTCGCGCACATGGGGTCCGGCGAGAATGAACGTCAGCAGGCGGGAATGATCCGTCGCCTGGTCGAGCAAGGGATTGGAAGAGATGATGGCATGGAGCTCGTCGCAACCGAGCACGACGGTGCGGGCGGCCACGCCGAGCTTGAGCACGAGCGCGTCCTCGATCTCGGCCGCGACCGCGTCATGCGCCCTGGCCGGACCGGTGAACACGACGTTGCCGCTGTTGAGCAGACTGCGCACCTGGTCGTAGCCAAGATCCGAGATCAGCTTGCGCAGGTCGGCCATGGCGACGCGTTTTGCACGCCCGACATTTATGCCTCTCAATAAAACAATGTAGCGTTTTCTGGTCATCCGGGCATGGTACGGTGTTCGAATTAGATAAGCATTAAAGCATCGGCTTACAACACCGGGCCGCCTTACCGGATGGTAATATCAATACATTGCAAACAATAATCGAGGAAAGCATGAGCGGTCCTTTCCACCTGACGCCGCTGGCCGAAATCCGGCCGGGGATGGTGTTATCCGATGTCGTCCGCGACGGGAAAGGTAATGTATTGCTGGCACACGGTGTCGTGCTGACCGAATCCATGCTGGCGTCGCTCGCGCGCCATGGCATCGACATGCTGCCGATCGTGCAGGCCGAACCGGCGCCACCGCCTCTCGATCCGGTAGCGGTCCAGGGACGGCTCGATCACATTTTCCGCAAGCACGACCGCGACGATCTCGGCGACTGGGCCACGGGCATCCTGCGCCGCTATGTGGAAGACTACCGCCTGCAGCGCGAGGTGTCCCAGTGAACCGTCTCACACCCGAACAACTGGCCGCCGGCGTGCAAGACTTGCCGTCGCTGCCCGCCGTCGTCATGGAATTGCTCAGCAGCATAGAGCAGGAAGACATCGACATCTCGGTGCTGGCGAAAAAAGTGTCGTACGACCAGGCCCTGACAGCAAAGACGCTGCGCCTGGCCAATTCATCGACGTACGGCCTGCAAGTGAAGGTCACGACGATCCAGCAAGCCATCACCTTCCTCGGTTTCCAGACGACGCGCAACCTGATCACGGCAGCCGCCATCACGGGTTGCTTCCCGAGCGGACGCTGCGCCGGGTTCCACGACAAGGGGTTCTGGCGGCATTCGATCGCCACGGCCGCGTGCGCACGGGCGCTGGCGCGCCGGATGCGTTTCAACCAGGACATCGCGTTCACGGCCGGCCTGCTGCATGATATCGGCCGGCTCGTGCTCGTGACCGGTCATCCGGATGCCTATACCCAGGTCGTGGCCTGGCACGCGCAGCATGGCGGCGACTGGCAGGACGCCGAACAGGCCATCCTCGGCATCGACCATGTCGACGCGGGCGTCGCACTGGCAGACCATTGGAATTTCTCGAGCACCATGCGCCAGGCGATTGCCTACCACCATGCGCCCGACGTCCACGGCGCGGGTTTCCTGGCAGCGATCGTGCACGTGGCCAACGCCATCGTGCACGCACTCGACCTGGCTGGTGAAGATGACGAACTGGTGCCGCGCGTATCCAGCGTGGCCTGGGATGCGATGGTATTGAATGAAGAAGCCTATCTGCACCTGTTCCGCGAAACGGAACTGCAGTTTGGCGAAATGTCGACCATCCTGATGGCTTGAAAAAGGGCCGATCAAGCCCAGGATGATCGGTAATGACGGCAGCGAAGGGTTGCTCCGCTGCCGGGTCGCGCCGGAGGCATGACAAGACCGACTGTCATGCCCACGGCATCAGTGCGCATAGTTTCCCGACGGCTTGGTCGAAGACGATGCCTCGTTCGATTGCGATGCCTGGCCTTGCGGCTGAGCTTGTTGCTGTTGCGCAGCTTGCTGGGCAGCTTGCTGTGCAGCTTTTTCTTCAGGCTTCGGGCGGCCTTGGGCATCCGACAGGCGATATTTGGTGCGGCGGTCGCCCATCAGGTCACGCAGGTCGCGGATGCTCATGCCGGTCACTTCGTGCATGCGGATCAGCAGGGAAGCGCCGACCGGCAGGCGGTGGTGGCGGATCTTGCTGATGACCGGCGGTGCGACTTCCAGCATGCGCGACAGCGCAGCATCGTTCTTCAGTTGCATCTTGCCGAGCAGAATGTCCAGCAGATGGTTGTGGTTGTAGCTTTCCTGCGATGACAAAGCGTGATGTGCCATGATGACCTCGTAAATGGTTAAAATAGTTCTCTTACGAACCGTGTTTAATGACTAAGTTTCATCAACATAAGTTCCCGGATTGCGTGTCCGACTGACCAGGTATCCACCTGACATATCGGGCGACGCGTCTCCGGACCGCGTGCGCTCCCTTGGCGGGAAGCGAAAAAAACCAATGCAGCGTTGGAACCCTGTCCGGGCGCCGCGACCGGACTGCGGTCGCCGCTGCGGTTTTTTGCACTCCCCGCTTCCCACATGCACTTGTTTTTCGGACAAATTATCAAACCCATATGCCGGGTTCACACTCGACCGGAGCACAGAATCTATTGGCCGAAATCAAGCTAACCGGTGGAAAGCTTGTCACATAGTCATTTCAGCACATGGTGACAAATTGTGGCGCACGCAAGTGTTTTTTTGGACTAATTTTGCAATTGCCGAGTTACACGAACCCCTTGATTTACAAGGGGAAACTAATTCGAGTCGAATCGGCAACTCTAAAGATAACACCTGGCAAGAAAAATTCAAGATTTAACAATGTAACCGACTGTATAAAATATTTCCCTCGGAACATCCTGAATTCCGTGCAGTATCGGACACCCGTGCGCACGGCCCCACGCACCCGCTTTGTCGGCCTGTTTCCGATTTACGGTAAACTGCAATCCACTTGTCAAAGCATCAGCACCTAGAAGCATTCCATGCAGAAAAAAGTATTCATCAAGACCTTCGGTTGCCAAATGAACGAGTACGACTCGGACAAGATGGCGGACGTGCTGGGCGCGTCCGATGGGCTCGTACGCACCGATACGCCGGATGACGCCGACGTGATCCTGTTCAACACCTGCTCCGTGCGCGAAAAAGCGCAGGAAAAGGTATTTTCCGACCTCGGCCGCCTGAAGGAACTCAAGCGCGCGAAGCCCGACCTGATCATCGGCGTGGGCGGCTGCGTGGCGTCGCAGGAAGGCGAGGCCATCGTCAAGCGCGCACCGCACGTGGACATGGTGTTCGGCCCGCAGACGCTGCACCGCCTGCCGCAGATGATCCAGCTGCGCCGTCACACGGGCGCGGCGCAGGTCGACATCAGCTTCCCGGAAATCGAAAAGTTCGACCACCTGCCGCCGGCCAAGGTCGAGGGTCCGGTCGCCTACGTGTCGATCATGGAAGGCTGCAGCAAATATTGCAGCTACTGCGTGGTGCCCTATACCCGCGGCGAGGAAGTGTCGCGCCGCTTCGAGGACGTGCTGACGGAGGTCGCCGGCCTGGCCGCGCAGGGCGTCAAGGAAATCATGCTGCTGGGGCAGAACGTGAACGCCTATCGCGGCGCGATGGAGTCCGGCGAAATCGCGGACTTTGCCCTGCTGCTGGAATACGTGGCCGAGATTCCCGGCATCGAGCGCCTGCGCTTCGTCACGAGCCACCCGAAGGAATTCACGCAGCGCCTGATCGACGCGTACGCGAAGATCCCGCAACTGGTCAACCACCTGTACCTGCCCGTGCAGCACGGCGCCGACCGCATCCTGCAGGCGATGAAGCGCGGCTACACGGGTCTGGAATACAAATCGATCATCCGCCGCATCAAGGCGGTGCGGCCGGACATCTCGATCTCGTCCGACTTCATCGTCGGCTTCCCGGGCGAGACGGATGCCGATTTCGAAGCGATGATGAAGCTCGTCGAGGACGTCGGCTTCGACAACAGCTTTTCCTTCATCTTCAGCAAGCGCCCCGGCACCCCGGCCGCCAACCTGGAGGACGACACCCCGCACGAGGTCAAGCTCGCGCGCCTGCAACGCCTGCAGGCGCAGATCGACGCCAACACGCGTAAGACCAGCGCAAGCATGGTCGGCACCGTGCAGCGGATCCTGGTGGAAGGTCCGTCCAAAAAAGGCGGAGGCGAACTCCAGGGGCGCACCGAGAACAACCGCGTCGTCAACTTCTTCCCGGGCGACGGCAGCGATGCGCTCATCGGCCAGCTGGTCGACGTGCGCATCACCGAAAGCCTGGATTACACCCTGCGCGGCGACCTGGTCGCCAGCATTGATACGATTGCCCAAGCCAGTTGAAAACGCCTACCCAGCCTTCGTACTTCATTCCCGAGCCGCTCGATAACACGCGGCTCGCCCACCTCTGCGGCCCGCTCGACGAAAACCTGCGCCAGATCTCGGCCGCCCTCGACGTGACCATCTTCCGGCGCGGCGAAAAATTCATCGTCAGCGGGACCAATGCCGAACGCGCCGTCGAGCTCCTCGAACGCTTCTACGCGGTGGCCGACAAGGTCGTGCCGATCGAGGAAGTGCAGCTGGCGCTCGTCGAACAGCGCGCCGGGCTGAAACCCAAGACCGCGGATGCAGAAGCGCCGCCGCCGAAAGAACCCGGCGCCTCCGTCACCGAAGAAGCCGACGAGGTCGACGACGAAGAGCTGGTCAGCCCGATGCTCAAGACGCGCCGCCACGACCTGCGCGGCCGCACGCCCCACCAGATCCAGTACCTGAAGGCCGTGCTCGAACACGACATCAGCTTCGGCATCGGCCCGGCCGGCACCGGCAAGACGTATCTCGCCGTCGCCTGCGCCGTCGACGCCCTCGAACGCGACGCCGTCAAGCGCATCATCCTGACCCGCCCGGCCGTCGAAGCGGGCGAGCGCCTGGGCTTCCTCCCCGGCGACTTCGCCCAGAAGGTCGACCCGTATTTGCGCCCGCTGTACGACGCGCTGTACGACCTGCTCGGCTTCGACCGCACGCAGAAGCTGTTCGAGAAGCAGGTGATCGAGATCGCCCCGCTCGCGTTCATGCGCGGCCGCACGCTGAACCACGCGTTCGTGATCCTCGACGAGGCCCAGAACACGACGGCGGAACAGATGAAGATGTTCCTGACCCGGATCGGCTTCGGCAGCAAGGCCGTCGTCACGGGCGACGTCACCCAGGTCGACCTGCACAAGACGCAACGCAGCGGCCTCGTCGACGCCATGCAGGTCTTGAAGGACGTGCGCGGCATCGCGTTCACCCATTTCTCCAGCGCCGACGTCGTGCGCCACCCGATGGTGGCCCGTATCGTCGACGCGTACGAAAAGGCCGCGTCGGTGCAGGAACTCGGCGCACTCCCGGGCACTTTGACCAAACCAGCCGCTACCCGCCATGCAAGAAAAAAAGCATAACCTCGAACTGGACGTCCAGTATCCCGACACCCGCCTCGAAGCGGACCTCACGCCCGAGCTGGTCGAACGCTGGGTGCGCGGCGCCCTCCTCGGCCCGGCCGAGCTGGCGATCCGCTTCGTCGACGCGGCGGAAGGCCAGACCCTGAACCGCGAATACCGCGGCAAGGACTATGCCACCAACGTGCTCACCTTCGCCTACAACGAGGGCGCGGAAATCGCGGACGACGAACCGACGCAGGCCGACATCGTCCTGTGCACGGACGTGCTGCAGCGCGAGGCCGACGAGCAGAAGAAAACGGTCGAAGAGCACGCCGCGCACCTCGTCGTGCACGGCGTGCTGCACGCGCAGGGCTTCGACCACGAGTCGGACGAGGAAGCCGAGGAGATGGAACAGCTCGAGCGCGACATCATGGAAGCGCTCGGGTATCCGGATCCGTACGCGGAGAACGAATAACCCGTTTGCGCATACGCTGCGTTAAAACGCACGGCAGCAGGAGCACGTCATTCCCGCGCAGGCGGGAATCCAATTTTTGCGATCTGCCGGCAAACTTAGATCCCCGCCTGCGCGGGGACGACGTTGTTTTAGGTCGCGGAACGTTCAAGCTTTCTTCAGCTGTTCCGCGATCGGCAGCTTCCGAATCCGCTTCCCGGTCGCCGCAAACACCGCATTCGCCAGCGCCGGCGCGATCCCCGCGGTCCCCGGCTCGCCGATCCCGCCCGGGTCGTCGTGGCTGTTCACGATATAGACTTCCACGGCAGGCGACTCCGGCATGCGCATCACGCGGTAGTCGGAGAAGTTCGACTGCTGCACCCGCCCCTTCTCGAGCGTGATCTGGTCCCACAGCGCCGCGCTGGCGCCGAACACGATGCCGCCTTCCATCTGCGCGACGATGGTATCCGGGTTGACGTTCTGGCCGCAGTCCACCGCGCACACGACGCGGTGCACGCGCACGTCGCCGTCCGGCCCGACCGACACCTCCGCCACCTGCGCCATGTAGCTGCCGAACGCAAACTGCGTCGAGACGCCCCGTCCCAGCTTGCGGCCCGCGATCGGCTTCAGCGGCTTGCCCCAGCCGGCCTTCTCGGCCGCCAGGTTCAGCACCGCCAGCGTGCGCGGCGATTTCTGCAGCAGCGCGCGGCGGAACGCGACGGGATCCGTCTTGCTCGCATACGCCAGCTCGTCGATGAAGCTCTCGACGACGAATACGTTGTGCGTGGGACCCACGCCGCGCCAGAACGCGGTCGGCAGCCCCGGCGGTTCGTGCCTCACGTATTCGACGCGGATGGCCGGGATCGAATACTGGATGTCGGCCGCCGCTTCCACCGCATCCGGATCGACGCCGTTCTTGACCATCGGCGGCGCGAAGCGCGCCATGATCGACGATCCGGTCACGCGGTGGAACCAGGCCACGGGCGTGCCCTTGTCGTCGATGCGCGCCGACATGCGGTCGACGTAATAGGGACGGTACATGTCATGCTGGATGTCTTCCTCGCGCGTCCAGATGATCTTCAGCGGACCTTTTGCCAGCTTGGCGAATTCCACGGCCTGGATCACGTTGTCGACTTCGAGCCGGCGTCCGAAGCCGCCGCCGATGTAGTGGTTGTGCACGCGGACCTTCTCCAGCGGCAGTCCCGTGAGCTTGGCGGCCGCGCCCTGTGCCAGCGCCGGCACCTGCGTGCCGACCCAGATGTCGCAGCCGTCCGGCTTCAGGTCGACCGTGCAGTTCATCGGTTCCATCGTCGCGTGCGCGAGGAACGGGACTTCATAAATGACGTCGATGCGGCGGCCCGGGCCGGTGTCCAGCGCCTTCAGCGCGTCGCCCTTGTCCGTGGCGATCGCGCCCGTGTTCTGCGACACCTTCATCATGTCCGCGACGATACCGGCCGTGCTGACGTTGGCATTGGCGCCGTCGTCGAAGCGGGGCGCGGCGGCGGCCAGGCCCTGCTTCGCGGCCCAGAAGTGGTCGGCCACGACGGCCACTGCCCCCTCGATGCGCAGCACCTGGCGCACGCCCTTCACGGCCAGCGCCTTCTGCTCGTCGACGGCACTCACTTTACCGCCCATGACGGGCGATGCCGCCACGGCCGCGATCCCCATGTTGGGCAGGCGCGCGTCGATGCCGAACTGCGCGGAACCGTTGACCTTCGCGGGCGAATCCAGGCGCTTGACCGGCTTGCCGACCAGCGCGAACTGGGACGCGTCCTTCAGCTTGACCTCGGCCGGGAACGACAGCTTCGACGCGGCTTCCGCCACTTCGCCGAAGTGCACCTGCCGGTTCGACGCCTCGTGGCGGATCGTCCCGCCCACGACTTTCAGGTCGCCCGGCTCGACGTTCCAGTTCTTGGCGGCGGCCTGCACGAGCACCGTGCGCACCTTGGCGCCCGCCTCGCGCAGCGGTTTATAGGTGGCGCGGATCGACGTCGAGCCGCCCGTCACCTGGCCGCCCAGCAGCGCGTCGGCGTACAGCGAATTGTTCGCGGGCGCCTGCTCCAGCTTCACTTTCGACAGGTCGGCACCCAGTTCCTCGGCCAGCAGCTGCGGCAGCGACGTGAATGTGCCCTGCCCCATCTCGACCTTGTGGATGATGAGGGTGACGATGCCCTCGCGGTCGATGCGGATGAACGCGTCGTGCGCGAGGCCCGGCTGCTCGTTGGTCATCGCGGTCGACGCCTGGCCGACGGCCTTCTCGGACGGCGGCTCCTTGCGGTCGTTGGCGGGCGCGCTGCCCTGTTTCGTACAGCCGAACAGCGAAAAGCCGAACAGCAGGCCGCCACCGGCCACGCCGCCCGCTTTCAGCAACTGGCGGCGTTTGCTCGAGATCTGTTCCATGCGGTTGTCCCCTTTCAAGCCTGGCCGGAAGCGATCTTGATCGCCTTGCGGATCCGGTTGTACGTGCCGCAGCGGCAGATGTTGCCGGCCATGGCGTTGTCGATGTCGGCATCGCCCGGCTTCGGCGTCGCCTGCAGCAGCGCGGTGGCGGACATGATCTGGCCCGACTGGCAATAGCCGCACTGGACGACGTCGATCTTGCGCCACGCATCCTGTACTTTCGCCCCGACCGGGTCGTTGCCAATGGCCTCGATGGTCGTGATCTTCTTGCCGGCCGCGGCCGACACGGGGGTCACGCACGAGCGGATGGCCTGGCCGTCCAGGTGCACGGTACAGGCGCCGCACAGGGCGACGCCGCAGCCGAACTTGGTGCCGGTGAGACCCATCACGTCCCGGAGGGCCCACAGCAGGGGCATGTCGTCGGGGACGTCCAGGTTGGTGGTGGTGCCGTTGACGTTCAAGGCGGGCATGGGGATTCCTTTCCTTAGCGATTGAGCAACTATAGGACGAAGACTAGCAGCAATGGCGCACGCCTGCTTGAACGTGGATGTCTGCATAAAAATCAGGCATTCCGGCTTTTGGTGTATCCTATGGCCCATCGCAACAACGGCTTCACGCCAACTATGCCCGAGCACCCTGCTGACGTCCGTTCGGACGTTAAAACCCACCGGTCGCTGTTCGAACGGTTGACCGCACTGATTTCCCCCGAGCCCGAAAACCGCGCCGAACTGCTTGAAGTTCTGCACGACGCCCACGAACGCAACCTCATCGACGCCGATGCCCTCTCCATGATCGAGGGCGTGTTCCAGGTGTCCGACCTGTCGGTGCGCGACATCATGATCCCGCGCTCCCAGATGGACGTGATCGACATCACCAAGCCGATCGAGGAATGGCTGCCCATCGTGCTGGAAACGGCTCACTCGCGCTTCCCCGCGATCGAGGGCGAGCGCGACAAGGTGGTGGGCATCCTGCTCGCCAAGGACCTGCTGCGCTACTACGCGGAAGAATCGTTCGACGTGCGCGACATGCTGCGCCCGGCGATCTTCATCCCGGAATCGAAGCGCCTGAACGTGCTGCTGCGCGACTTCCGCGCGAACCACAACCACATGGCCATCGTCGTCGACGAGTACAGCGGCGTGGCCGGCCTGATCACCATCGAAGACGTGCTGGAACAGATCGTCGGCGACATCGAGGACGAATACGACTTCGACGAAGAAGAGGACAACATCCTCTCCATCAAGGAAGGCCAGCACGGCTCGCGCTGGCGCGTGAAGGCGCTGACGGAGATCGAGCAGTTCAACGAAGAGATCGGCGTCGACCTGCCCGAGGACGACGTCGACACCATCGGCGGCCTCGTCGCCAGTCACCTCGGCCGCATGCCGCACAAGGGCGAGGTGTTCGACCTCGAGAACCTGCGCTTCGAAGTGCTGCGCGCCGACGCGCGCCAGATCCACGTGCTGCTGGTGGAAAAACTCCCGGCCATCGACGACGAACACGATTGACGCGGGGCCCCCAGCATTGATTGAATCCAGCCTGAACCTGCGGCGCCGCCGCAAGCCCGCCGTGGCGCCCGATCCCGCGCTGCGCGGCACGCGGCCGAGCGTCGCGGGCCTCGCCGTCGCCGCGCTGGCCGGCGCCCTCAGCCTGTTCTCGTTCGAGCCGTTCGGCTGGTGGCCTGTCCAGTTCCTGTCCCTCGCCTATTTGTTCTACCAGGTCGGCATGGGCAGTTCCGTGCGGCGTGCCGTGTTCCTCGGCTGGGCGTTCGGCTTCGGCTGGTCCGTGGCCGGCATGCACTGGTTGTATATCGCACTGAACCGCTTCGGCGACTTGCCGGCCGTGCTGTCGGCCATCGCCATCGCGCTGCTGGGCCTGTACATGGGATTGTTCGGCGCGTTCGCCGCGGGCGTGTCGTCGTGGCTGCGCAAGCGCTGGTCGCTGCCCGTCCCCGCCTTCCTGCTGCTCGTATTCCCCGCTTGCTGGGGCGTGTCGGAATGGATGCGCGGCTGGGTCTTTACCGGCTTCCCCTGGGCGGCGTCCGGCTATGCGCATGTGACGGCGCCGCTGGCCGGCTTCGCCCCGATCCTTGGCGTGTACGGCATCGGCGTGCTGGTGGGCGTCTGCTCGGCCTGCATCGTGATGCTGACCCAGCGCCGCAAGCTGCCCGCGATCGGCCTGTTCGCCGCGCTGCTGCTGGCCGGCTGGGGCCTGAAGCACATCGCCTGGACGGCACCTGCCGGCAAGCCGCTCAGCGTGCGCCTCGTGCAGGGGAACATCCGCCAGGACGAGAAATTCAGCGCCGAACACCTCGGCATGATCCTCACGCGCTACCGCGACATGATGACGACCGCGCCGGCGGACCTGATCGCGGCGCCGGAGACCGCCATCCCCGTATTTCCGAACCAGCTGCCGCCGGAATACCTGCAGACGTTCCGGAATTACGCCGCGCGGACCGGCAGCGCGTTCCTGTTCGGGATCCCGCTGGCCGACAGCATGACGGTGTACGCGAACAGCGTCGCCGGCATCGGCCCGCAGGGACAGTCGTACCGCTACGACAAGAACCACCTCGTGCCGTTCGGCGAATTCATCCCGACGGGCTTCCGCTGGTTCACGGACCTGATGCAGATCCCGCTGGGCGATTTCACGCGCGGACCGGACGTGCAGGTGCCGTTCGCCGTCAAGGACCAGCTCGTGCTGCCGAACGTCTGCTACGAGGACGTGTTCGGCGAAGAGATCGCGAAGAACCTGCGTTCGCAGGCGCAGCCGGCCACCGTGCTGCTGAACGTGTCCAACCTCGCCTGGTACGGCGAGTCCGTCGCGATCCCGCAGCACCTGCAGATCTCGCGCATGAGGAGTCTCGAGACCGGCCGCCCGATGCTGCGCGCGACGAACAACGGCGCCACCGCCGTCATCGACGGCCGCGGCAACGTCGCCGCGCTGCTGCCGTTCTACAGCCAGGGCACCCTGGCGGCGACCGTGCAGGGCATGGCCGGCAGCACGCCGTATATCCGCTTCGGCAACCTGCTGTTCCTCGCTTTGGGCGCTTTGCTGCTGGCCGGCGCCTGGGTTAGCGGGAAACAGCGCGGCCGTCAACGGCGGACGACCGGCTAAAATAGCGAGCGATTCACTTCAAGCCATTCCGTAAAACCCGCTAGAATTGGTGTTTTAGCAAACTCACCGTGTTCGCGCCCCGTGCGCGCGAAGCCACTGCAGTAAGTCGACATAATGCTCACATTCCAACAAATCATCCTGACGTTGCAAACCTCCTGGGACAAGCAGGGTTGCGCCCTGCTCCAGCCGTACGACATGGAAGTCGGCGCGGGCACCTTCCACACTGGCACCTTCCTGCGCGCGATCGGACCGGAGCCCTGGCGCGCCGCCTACGTGCAGCCGTCGCGCCGCCCGAAGGATGGCCGCTACGGCGAGAACCCGAACCGCCTGCAGCACTATTACCAGTACCAGGTCGTGCTGAAGCCGGCGCCGGAAAACATCCTGGACCTGTATCTCGGTTCCCTGGAAGCGCTGGGCCTGGACCTGAAAAAGAACGACGTGCGCTTCGTCGAGGACGACTGGGAAAGCCCGACGCTGGGCGCCTGGGGCCTCGGCTGGGAAGTCTGGCTGAACGGCATGGAAGTCACCCAGTTCACGTACTTCCAGCAGGTCGGCGGCCTCGATTGCAAGCCGGTGCTGGGCGAGATCACGTACGGCATCGAGCGCCTCGCGATGTACCTGCAGGGCGTCGAGAACGTGTATGACCTCGTGTGGACCGAGTGGGAAGAAAACGGCGCGGCCGGCGCTCCGGAGAAGAAGTCGCTGTCGTACGGCGACGTCTTCCACCAGAACGAAGTCGAACAGTCGACCTACAACTTCGAACATTCGAACACGGACCTGCTGTTCCAGGCTTTCAACAACCACGAGAGCGAAGCCAAGCGCCTGATCGAACTGGCGCTCACCTTGCCCGCGTACGAACAGATCATGAAGGCGTCGCACAGCTTCAACCTGCTGGATGCGCGCGGCGCGATCTCCGTCACCGAGCGCGCCGCCTACATCGGCCGCGTGCGCACCCTGTCGCGCCTCGTCGCCCAGGCCTATTACGATTCGCGCGAGAAGCTGGGCTTCCCCATGCTCCCCAAAAACGAACAAGCGGCCTGAGTCCAGAACAGAACAAACAAATCATGAATCAGACATTACTCGTCGAACTGCAGACCGAAGAGCTGCCGCCGAAGGCGCTCGTGAAACTGGGCGCCGCTTTCGCCAACGGCATCGCGAACGGCCTGAAAGCCCGTGATTTCACCGGCGCCGACAGCGTCGTCACCACCTACGCCACGCCGCGCCGCCTGGCCGTGTCGATCACGAACGTGCGCGCCACGTCGGCCGACAAGACCATCCGCGAGAAGATCCTGCCGGTGACCGTCGCCCTCGACAAGGACGGCAACCCGACCGCGCCGCTGGCCAAGAAACTGGCCGCCCTCGGCTTCCCCGACCTGAAGATCAGCGACCTCGAACGCGCCCAGGACGGCAAGGCCGACAGCTTCTTCTACACGTACACCGCACCGGGCATCGGCCTGGCCGAAGGCCTGCAGCCCGTGCTGGAAGAGACAGTCGCCAAGCTGCCGATCCCGAAGGTGATGAGCTACCAGCGTCCGGACGGCGCCACCGTGCAGTTCGTGCGCCCCGTGCACACGCTGCTGGCGCTGCACGGCGACGCCGTCGTGCCGCTGGCCCTGCTCGGATTGAACAGCGGCCGCGCCACGCTGGGCCACCGCTTCCTGTCGAACGGCCAGTCCATCGACATCGCCCGCGCCGACACGTACAACGACGTGCTGAAGGAACAGGGCAAGGTCGTCGCGAATGCGGAAGAACGCAAGGAATCGATCCGCACCCAGCTGCTGGCCAGGGCCGGCGGCGACCAGGTGCTGATGCCGGAATCGCTGCTGGATGAAGTGGCGGCGCTGGTCGAATGGCCCGTCGTCTACGAATGCCATTTCGAGGAAGCCTTCCTCGCCGTGCCGCAGGAATGCCTGATCCTGACGATGCAGACGAACCAGAAGTACTTCGCGCTGACGGACGCGAACGGCAAGCTGCGCTCGCGCTTCCTGATCGTCTCGAACCTCGCGACCGACGACCCGTCCGCCATCGTCGGCGGCAACGAGCGCGTCGTGCGCCCGCGCCTGTCGGATGCGAAATTCTTCTTCGAGCAGGACAAGAAAAAGTCGCTGGAATCGCGCCTGCCGCTGCTGGCGAACGTCGTCTACCACAACAAGCTGGGCACGCAGGCCGAGCGCACGCAGCGCGTCACGCGCCTGGCCGGCGCCATCGCCCGCCGCCTCGGCTACGACGTGCTGCTGGCCGAACGCGGCGCGCAGCTCGCGAAAGCGGACCTCTTGACCGACATGGTCGGCGAGTTCCCGGAACTGCAAGGCATCATGGGCACGTACTACGCCCGCAACGACGGCGAACACGAGGAAGTGGCGCTGGCCGCCTCCGAGCACTACCAGCCGCGCTTCTCGGGCGACGCCCTGCCGACGACCAATACGGGCCTTGCGGTCGCGCTGGCCGACAAACTCGAGACGCTCGTCGGCATCTGGTCGATCGGCCTGCAGCCGACCGGCGAGAAGGACCCGTTCGCGCTGCGCCGCCACGCGCTGGGCGTGATGCGCATGCTGGTCGAGAAGCGCCTGCCGCTCGCGCTTTCCGACCTCTTGACGGACGCCGCCGGCGTGTTCGACTACATGCCGACGTTCAAAGACCCGACGCTTGACGTCACCGCGTTCATGCTGGACCGCCTGCGCGGCCTGCTGCGCGACCGCGGCTTCGCACCGAACGAAGTGGAAGCCGTGCTGGCGCAGAACCCGGACCGCGTGGACGACGTCGTGCAGCGCCTGGAAGCCGTGCAGGCCTTTGCCGCGCTGCCGGAAAGTGCATCGCTGGCTGCCGCCAACAAGCGTATCTCGAACATCCTCAAGAAGAACGAGGAAGCACTGGCGCAGGCGGGCGCGGTCGATCCGGCCGTGCTGCAGGACGCCGCCGAGAAGACGCTGTATGCGAGCGTGCAGCGCGTGCAGCCGGAGGTCGATGCGGCGTTCGAGCGCGGCGACTTCACCGGCACGCTCAAGACGCTGGCCCAGCTGCGCGACGACGTCGACGCGTTCTTCAACGACGTGATGGTGATGGCCGACGACGTCGCCCTGCGCAACAACCGCCTGGCCCTGCTGTCCATCCTGCACCGCATGATGAACCGCGTGGCCGACATCTCCAAGCTGGCGGCATAAGCAGGACGAAGCCATGAAGCTGATCATCCTCGACCGGGACGGGGTCATCAACCATGACTCCCCCGAGTTCATCAAGTCGCCCGCCGAGTGGATCCCGATTCCGGGGTCGCTGGAGGCGATCGCGCGCCTGAACCAGGCAGGCTACCGTGTCGTGATCGCGTCGAACCAGTCGGGCATCGCGCGCGAACTGTTCGACATCGCGACCCTGAACGCGATCCACCAGAAGATGCACGCGAGCGCCCAGCTGGTGGGCGCGGACATCGACGCGATCTTCTTCTGCCCGCATGCGGCCATCGACAATTGCGATTGCCGCAAGCCGAAGAACGGCATGTTCGAAGAGATCAGCAAACGCTTCAAGCTCAGCCTGAAGGGTGTGCCGACCGTGGGCGATTCGCTGCGCGACCTGCAGGCCGGCTTCATCAGCGGCTGCGTGCCCTACCTGGTCCTGACCGGCAAGGGCGAGAAGACCCAGGAGACGGGCGGCCTGCCGCCCGGTACGCAGGTCTTCCCCGACCTCGCCGCCATGGTCGACGCCTTCCTCAAGACCACGTCCGCGCCTGCCAACGCATGATCGTTACCACCGCCACCCCAGACCTGGAGACCACGCCTTTGCGTACCGCCGCCCTGTTCCTGCGTTCCCTGTTGTTCGCGATCGTCATGCTCGTCGCCACCGTTGTGTGGGCGTGCGTCTGCTTCCTCGCGGCGCCGTTCCCGTACAACACGCGCTTCTGGGTGACCTCGCGCTGGAACGTCTTCATCATCTGGTGCGCCCGCGTCATCTGCGGCATCCGCTACGAGGTGAAGGGCTACGAGAACCTGCCGGCGCAACCCGCGATCCTGCTGTCGAAGCACCAGTCGGCATGGGAGACCATCTTCATGCTGCCGAACATGAAGCGGCCGCTCGTCTACGTCTTCAAGAAGGAGATCCTGTATATCCCCTTCTTCGGCTGGGGCATGGCGCTGCTGCGCATGATCCCGATCGACCGCAGCAAGGGCAAGCGCGCGTTCGCCCACGTCGTCAAGATCGGCAAGGCGCGCCTCGCGGACGGCCAGTCGATCATCATGTTCCCCGAAGGGACACGCATCCCCGTGGGCCAGAAAGGACAGTACAAAAGCGGCGGGACGCGCCTGGCGATAGAAACACGTGCGATGGTCGTGCCGATCGCGCATAATTCAGGTGAGTGCTGGCCCAAGAACTCGTTCATCAAGCGGCCGGGCCTCATCACCGTCTCGATCGGCAAGCCGATATCGCCGGAAAACCACACTGCCGACAGTCTGATGCAAGAGGTCGAAAATTGGATAGAATCGGAAATGCGCGTCATTTCGCCCCACGCCTATTCAGGTACTTGAACGAAATGGGCGCGCAGAACCAAGCACCATCGAAGCCGCCCACCATGACCTCCCCCAAGATCGACGCGAACCAGCTGGAGCTGTTTGCCCAGGAACTCGTCGCGAAGCTCAAGCCCTCGCCCGCACCGGCAGCGGCACCGGCACCGGTGGCCAGAACCGTGCCGCCGGCCCCGCTGTTCAAGGCACCGCCGGTGCCGACCCGTACGCTCCCCATTCCGCCCGTCGGCCCGAACGATCCGCCGCTGCGCAAGATCCAGCTCGGATCGCACACCGTGCACTACGCGCTGCGCCGCTCCGCGCGCCGCTCGCACGGCTTCATGGTGTGCGACGACGGCCTGTTCGTGACGTCGCCTAACCGCGCGCCGCTGGACGACATCGAGCGCGCCATCCGCGCCAAGCAGCGCTGGATCCTCACCAAGCTGTTCGAACGGGGCGAACGCCGCGCGCTGCGTGCCGAACGTCCGCCCGTGGAATGGGTCGACGGCGCGCAACTGCCGTACCTCGGGTCCGACATCACCCTGCGGCTGGAGCAGGCCGCGCGCAGCCGCTGCGTCTACGATGCGGACACGCGCACCCTGCATCTCGGCGTGACGCCGGGGCTCGAGACGTGGCAGATCCGCGAGCGCGTGAAGCTGTGGTTCCAGGACGAGGCCAAACGGATCTTCCACGAGCGCCTGGACCTGTACGCGCCGCGCGTGGGCGTGGCCTATCACTCGTTCGCGATCTCGTCGGCCGGCACGCGCTGGGGTTCATGCACGGTGGCGGGGAACATCCGCCTGAACTGGAAGCTGGTGCACTATCCGCTCGCGCTGCTGGACTACGTGGTCGTGCACGAACTGGCACACCTGCGCGAGATGAACCACAGCCCGGCCTTCTGGGCCGTCGTGGGCGAGGTGTTTCCGGATTACGATGGCGCCAAGGCGGCGCTCAAGAAGCGGTCGGTGGAGATGCCGGTGGTGTTCCCCGACGAGTGATGGTGGGCACGGGGTGCCCACCCTACGATCTGCGAATGCTGTAGGGTGGGCTCCCCGAGCCCACCAAAACGCAGATCTTTACGAGGCGCGGAACTGGAGTTCGCCCGCCGCGCGCGCCTCGACGATCCCGCGCATCGCGCTGACTTCATCCTTGTTCAGGCACCGGAACGGAATGGGCAGCGTGCCGCGCTTGAGGATCATCATGAATCCCTTCGAATACGTGCGGATGCGCTGCACGTCGTTCCAGTCGATCAGGCTCACGCCCGTGTCGCTGGTGCGCACGATGCCGTGCTGGTCGATCTGGAATTCATACGTGCGCTTCCCGCGCTGCAGCAGCACGAAGTGCGTGGCCGCCGACAGCGTGCTTTTCAGGCGCAGGTAGACGCCCATCGGCCAGCGGATATGGCGGCGGCGGATCAGGTAACCGCCGTGCTCCCACATGAAGTTCACGTACTCGGCGAACGAGTAGCGCACCCAGAAATGAAGGCTGTAACGTTCCGCCGGCGGATGCACGACCGGGATCGTGGCTGCCGGCATGGCGTCGGCACCGAGATCCACGGCGTCAGGCTGGTCCAGCAACGCGGCCCCGCCATCCGAGTGGCCGGCCGCTCGCGAGCGATTTGACCACAACATGTGCATCCCCTTTCGTTTTCTAATCTAAAGAGAATGGTAACAAAAGCTAAGGGATAATTTGTTGCAAGAGTTCAACAGTGCGCACTGTCGCGCCACGATGGAGGGCCGCGAAGGCCTGTGCGTGGGCGCCCATGGCGGCGCGGCGGCCGTCGTCGGCGAGGAGATCGGCGGCCGCGCGCAGCAGCGCCGGCGCATCGGGCACGCGCAGCGCGGCGCCGGCGGCGACGGCTTCCTCGGTCGCCTGCAGGAAGTTGAAGGTGTGCTCGCCCACCAGCACCGGACGTCCCAGCGCGCACGCTTCGATCAGGTTCTGCCCGCCCAGCGGCAGCAGGCTGCCGCCGATGAAGGCGCAGTCGCATGCCGCGTAATACGCGAACATCTCGCCCATCGAATCGCCCAGCAACACGTCGGTGTCCACATGGTCCGGCAACGCGGACCGGCGCGCCAGGGTCAAACCGCGTTCCCCGACCATGCGCGCCACCTCGTCGAAGCGCTGCGGGTGGCGCGGCACCAGCACGAGCAGCATGCCGGCCGGACGCGGGTCCAGGGCCCGGTACGCGTCGAGGATGAGCGCCTCTTCGCCCTCGCGGGTGGAAGCGCACAGCAGCACGGGGCGATCCGCAAAACGCGCGCGCAGCATGGCCCCCGTGTCCAGCGCGGCCTGCGGCGGCACGACGTCGAACTTGATGCTGCCCGTCACGGCGACCTGCGGGGCGCCCAGCGAGGCGATGCGTTCGGCATCCGCCTCCGTCTGCGCGGCCACCAGCGTGAGCGCGCGCGCGGCGTCCATCATCAGGCTGCCGATCTTGCGGCCACGACGCAGCGACTTGTCCGACAGGCGCGCATTCACGAGCGCCACCGGCACGCCGTGTCTTGCGCAGCCGTGGATCAGGTTCGGCCAGACTTCCGTCTCCATCAGGATGCAGACCGCGGGCTCGAAGTGGCGCAGGAAGCGGCCGACCATGAAGCCGGTGTCGTACGGAAGGAACGTCTGGATCACGCGGTCGCCGTGCTCATTTTGTTTCGCGAACAGCGCTTTGCCGGTAGCCCGGCCGGTCGGCGTCATGTGCGTGAGCAGGATGCGCGCGTCGGGGCGCGCGCCCAGCAGGGCCTCGATCAGCGGCTCCGCCGCGCGCGTCTCGCCGACGGAGACGGCGTGCACCATGATGGTCGGGCGCTTGTCGAGCCGGGGTCCATAAAAGCCTAGACGCTCGCCCAGGTGCGTGCGGTAGCCGGGCTCGCGGCGTCCGCGCCACCACAGGCGGCCCAGCACGAGCGGCAGCGCCAGCCACCACAACAGCGAATACAGCACACGCATCAACGGTTCTCCAGCAGGCGCCGCGCGGCCGCCACGACCTCGTCGACCGATGGCGGCGCGCCCGTGTCGCCCAGGTTGACGATGCGCGGCGACCAGTTGCCCTCGGTCTTCCAGCGCGGCGAATCGGCATAGATCTCGACCGTCGGCCGCACGAAGGCGGCGGCGATGTGCGTGAGGCCCGTGTCGACGCCCACGGCAAGCGCCGCGTGGCGCGCCAGTTCCACCGCATCCATCATCGACAGTTTCGGCAGCACGCGCGCATGCGGCAACGCGGCGGCGAGACGCTCGGCCTCGTCCTTCTCGCGCGGGGAACCCCATGGCAGCAGGATCGTCTTGGGCGCGAGCGCCTGGCCGAGCGCGATCCAGTGCGCCGTCGGCCATTTTTTCGCATCGCGCGCGGTCCCGTGGAAGAACACGGCGTAGTCGTCCGGTGGCATCCACGCGGGACGCGCGCCGCCGCCGGGTGCCGGCAGGCCGAAGTCGGGCGGCGTGTCGACCTCATAGCCGAGCGCCGCGGCCACGACCTGGCGCCCGCGCGCCACCGCGTGCGTGCGCGGTTCGACGGGAATGCTGCGGCTGTGGAAGATGCGCGAGACGCCCTCGTAGCCCGAATCCTCGGTGCCGTTGGCCAGGCCGATTTTCTGGCCGCCGCGGGCGCAGGCCATTACGATGCCCGTCTTGATCAGGCCCTGCGTGTCGAACACGTAGTCGTACTGCTCGGCGCGCAGGTCGGCAAAAAAGCCGCGCAGCTCCGCCCGCACGGCCGCCTGGCCGAGCCCCTTGCGCCAGCGCCGCAGCGCGATCGGGATCACCTTGCGCACGTGCGGGTTGAGCTTCACGAGGCTGACGTAGCCCTCTTCCACCACCCAGTCGACCTGGGCATCCGGAAAGTGGCGCCGGATGTCGGCCACGATCGGGAGATTGTGCAGGACGTCGCCCAGCGACGACACCCGCACCAGCAGGATCTTCATCAGAATGGCAGCTCGGCGTCGGGCTTGGCGGCGAGGATCACGCGCGCGAATTCCTTTTGGATGCGGTCCAGCGCCGCCGGATTCTCGCCCTCGAAGCGCAGCACGACGACAGGCGTCGTGTTCGAGCCGCGCGCCAGGCCGAAGCCGTCCGGGTATTCCACGCGCAGGCCGTCAATGTCGACGATGCGATCCGCGCCCGGGAATTCCGCTTCCGCGCGCAGCTTGTCGATCAGCGCGAAGTTCTCGCCTTCCTGCAGGTGCAGGTGCAGTTCGGGCGTGCTGGACGCGATCGGCAGGGCATTCAGCAGCGCCGACGGGTCGGTCTCGCGCGTGAGGATCTCTAGCAGGCGTGCGCCCGTGTACAGGCCGTCGTCGAAGCCGAACCAGCGGTCCTTCCAGAAGATATGGCCGCTCATCTCGCCGCCCAGCGGCGCGCCCGTTTCCTTCAGCTTGGCCTTGACGAGCGAGTGGCCCGTCTTCCACATCAGCGGACGACCGCCGTGCTGCTCGATCCACGGGCCCAGGTGGCGCGTGCACTTCACGTCGTACAGGATTTCGGCGCCCGGGTTGCGGGACAGGACGTCCTTGGAGAACAGCATCATCTGGCGGTCCGGGAAGATGATCTGGCCATCCTTGGTGACCACGCCCAGGCGGTCGCCGTCGCCGTCGAACGCGAGGCCGATCTCGGCGTCCGTCGTCTTCAGGCATTCGATCAGGTCCTGCAGGTTTTCCGGGTGTGCCGGATCCGGGTGGTGATTCGGGAAGTGGCCGTCGACGTCGCAGAACAGTTCGATCACGTCGCAACCCATCGCGCGGAACAGGTCGCCCGCGACCATGCCGGCCACGCCGTTGCCGCAGTCGACCGCGATCTTGATCGGACGCGCGATCTTGACGTCGCCGACGATACGTTCGACGTAGGCGGCCTTGATGTCGTGGGTCGAGTAGTTACCCTGCTGGGCGGCCGGCTGGAAGTCGTCGCGTTCGATGGCTTGATACAGGCCCTGGATGGCGTCGCCGTAGATCGCCTCGCCGGCCAGCACCATCTTGAAGCCGTTGTAGTCCGGCGGGTTGTGGCTGCCGGTGACCATGATGCCCGAGCGCGCACCCAGTACGTTGGTAGCGAAATAGACCATCGGTGTCGCGACCATGCCCAGGTCGACGACGTCCACGCCCGCGGCCTGCAGGCCTTCGGCCAGCGCCTTCGCCAGCTCCGGGCCGGACAGGCGGCCGTCGCGGCCGATGATCACGGTGCGTTCTCCCTTGGCCAGCGCGGCAGCGCCGAACGCCTGGCCGATGCGGCGTGCGATCCCCGCGTCGAGCGTGCTGCCGATGACGCCGCGGATGTCATAAGCCTTGAAGATCGTTTTGGAAAGAGAAACCATGGATTATCTACCTTGCTGGACGGGGCACCGGAATGCGCGCGCACGGGCATTACGAACGCCGGTTGGATCGGATGTCGGAAAAAGAGATATTGTAACGGCAAGCACGACCGACGGGGTCGGATTGCCGCTATATTGAATGCGCAAGCAAGCGCAGTGAGGCGCACAGAACGTGCGCACTCGGAACGATATGAAACGGAATCAGACGCGCAGTTTATCCAGCGATTTACCGCCTTCGACCCATTCCTTGACCCATTTCGGCTGGCGGCCACGACCGGTCCACTGCTGCGACGCATTGTCCGGATTGCGAAAACGAACGGCGACGGAGCCGGTATTCGCACCCGCCGATTTGCCGCCACGGCCGGTGGCGCTGATCAGGTCTTTCAAAGGCACGCCGACGCTCTGGGCGATGGCCATGATCTGTTCCCGCGCCTTTTGCACTTCCTGAACCTCGCGCTTCTTCATTTCCTGCTTGATCTGCTCCTGCAGGTTGCGTAAATCGCCCAAGGACAAATTAGACAGATCCATCTTGATTCCTTATATGTAGAGTCTAGGTGTAAGGGATTTTATCGAATATTCACCAATACTCGCAATATACTACAACTGAAATTTCTTCAGTGTTTTTTGTTCCAAATCAGCCAGCGCGGCGACTTGAATCTCACGATACGTGCGTACAACCATACGTAGCTGATAATGAACAACAGGCAGAAGAATATCAGGATTCCCGTACTTCGCCAGAACACGGTTGCGGGGATAACGGCAGTGAGGGAAAACAGCCACAGGTATGGCGACGTGCGGGCATTCCTTTTCATCAGCGCGCGGGCTTCTTTGCGACCGACGGTCCATTGCACGATGCGTCGAAAAATCAGGCTGTGCAGATGGATTCCATCCGGCATTGTAGGAGATTTCCCACGCACAAACATTCGGCGATAAACGGAAAATATGGTTTCGAATGCGGGATAAATCAGCAGTAAAGCGGCATACCACGTCGATACCTGCGGATTGCGCATCACGAGCAGTAGGGCGAGTTCGCCCAGCATGAATCCGATGAAATACGCGCCACCGTCACCGAGGAAGATGAGGCCGACAGGATAATTCCACACGAGGAAACCGGTCGTCGCGCCTGCGACCGTCAGCGCGGACACCAGCACGAACATGTCCCCCACTTGCCAACCCACGTAGGCAAGCGACAGCAGCATGAAGATCGTGACGACGCTGGCCAGGCCATTGAACCCGTCGATGATATTCACCGCATTCGCAATGCCCGCGACAGCCAGCACAGTCAGCGGCAAAACCAGCCACAGCGAATCGAGGTTCCAGCTGACGAAAGGCATATCGAGTCGGGCGATTTTCGCATCCAGCACGAGATAGCCGAGGAACGCCGCGACCATGGTCAATATCAGGCGGCGCGAGGGACGCACCTTCCCCGTATAGTCTTCGACGATGCCGCCGGCGAATGCGATCGCCGAACATCCCAGCAGCCAGACCAGCCAATAACCGAGGCCCGGCACCCGCCATACGGAAATGCCGGCACTCAAGGCCACGGCGAGGAAGATCGGCAATCCGCCGATGCGTGCCACCGCATGCAGATGAACCTTCTGCACGCCGTCGAAATTATTGTCGAGGGCCGGGCCATGCAATTTCGAATGCTTGACGACGAGGAGCGTCAGCAGCGCGGACACGACAAAACTTACGATGAAGGAAAACATTTTATTATTTTTTAAATGCAACCCTGCGGATGGCGATCGCAAGGTCGAGGGAATAGGTAGTCATGCGTAATTTACGCCGACGTCCGCCCTTGCCAACAATCCATTGTACCGGATTAGTCCATGGCAAACCGAACCTCGGCAGTGTACGCGCGTACGTCTTGGCATGATTGAGGAATTACGAAATACCGAAACTTTGCATGAGGAGCAAGACAATTTACAATCAGTAATGCGTTCAGTCGGGCCCGCCGCACGAAACCTGCGGGAATCCATTAGTATCGATCCTGCAAAAACGAATATGAGCGAGATGAAAACCTATGTAATCGGCGACTTGCAAGGATGCGCCCATGAAGCCGGCCTGCTGCTGGAACAGATCGGCGCGACCGCGGGGCCGGGCACGCGCATCCTGTTCGTCGGCGACCTGATCAACCGCGGCCCCGATTCCCTGGGCGCGTTGCGCCGCATGAAGGCGTTGGCGGAAGCGAGCGAAGGCCGCGTCGACGCCCTGCTCGGCAACCACGACCTGCACCTGCTGGCCGTGGCCGTCGGCGCCCAGAAGATGAGCCGGTCGGATACGCTGGACGAGATCCTGGCCGCGCCCGACCGCGATGACCTGATCGACTGGCTGCGCCGGCGTGCACCAGCAGGTGCTGGTCGACGAACATGGCGAGCGGGCGCCGCAGTGGACGGCCGCGCAGACGATGGCGCTGGCCGCCGAGGTGGAGGCTGTGCTGCGCGGCGACCGGTGGATCGACTTCCTCGGCCAGATGTACGGCAACGAGCCGGACCGCTGGGACGACAGCCTGACGGGCATCGCCCGCCTGCGCTGCATCGTCAACGCCCTCACGCGCATGCGCCTGTGCTGGCCGGACGGCCGCATGGATTTCCATCACAAGGAAAGCGACAAGGGCCCCGAAGGCACGGACCTGCAACCGTGGTTCGACCTGCCTGGCCGCCGCACGGCCGACGTGACCGTCGTGTTCGGACACTGGTCCGCGCTGGGGCTCGTGCTGCGGCCGAATCTCGTGGGGCTGGACAGCGGCTGCGTGTGGGGCGGCAAGCTGACGGCCGTGTGCCTGGACGACCGGACGCTGTTGCAGGTGGATTGTCCGGAGTATCGGGAGCACAGCGGTAAAAAATAAGACCGCTGCACCATGAACGTCGCCCCCGCGAAGGCGGGGGTCTAATTTAAACTAGCGTAACGCTCACGAACTTAGGTTCTCGCCTTCGTGGGAACGACGTGGGTGGCTCTGCCTCAGCGCCGCCGCAATCGCATCATGCGCCGCCTGCGCCAGCTCGCGCCGGTGTGCGCCCGCCGCCGGGATCGGCGCCAGGCAGGCCAGCCGCGCGACGATGGGCTCGCCGCCGAGAATGCGCACGATGCTGTCGACGAACGTGGTCTCGCCCGTGTAGTCGACGGACGGATGCCACGCGCCGCCCGCGTCGACATAGGCCAACGCGACCGGCTGCACGGGCACGGCGGCGTCGATGGCGGCTTCGAACAGGTTGGGGTGGAACGGCAGCACCGTGCCCTGGCTGGCCGTCGTCCCTTCCGGGAAGAACGCCACGCGGCGGCGTTGGCCGAGGGCCTCCACGAGACCCTTGAAAATGTGGCGCAGGTCGCGCCGGTTGCCGCGTGCGATGAACACCGTCCCCGCCTGTGCGACGAGCCAGCCGACGACGGGCCAGGCGCGGATCTCGGCCTTGGCGACGAAGCGGCACGGGTGCACGGCGTTGATGACGAAGATGTCGAGCCACGAGATGTGGTTCGCGACGATGAGGGCGTGCGCCAGCGAGTCCTCGCCCGGCACGCGTTCGAGCTGCACGCGGCAGATGCCCAGCAGGCGCGCCGACCAGCGCCGGATCAGGCGCTCGCGCAGGGAAACGCTCGCCCACGGGAACACGAGGGCGCAGGTGGCCAGGCCCTGGATGAGGTGGAGGACGAGGCGCGCGAGGCGCCACGCAAGCCGGATCTTCAATCAGCGTTCGAACGCGACGTGGCCGGCGACGATCGTCGCCTTCACCTGGCCCGCCAGTTCGTAGCCGAGGAATGGCGTGTGCTTGCCCTGGCTCGCGAGGGCGGTCGCGTTGACGGTCCAGCGCGTGTCCGGATCGAACAGCACGACGTCCGCGCTCGCGCCTTGCGCCAGCGTGCCGGCGGCCAAGCCCGCCGTGCGCGCCGGATCGCGCGTGATCTTCGCCAGCGCCGTCGACAGCGCGCCTTCGCCACCCTGTTCCGCCGCCCATTTCAGCATCAGCGCCAGCAGCAGTTCCAGGCCGGTCGCGCCCGGCGACGCTTCGGCGAACGGCAGCAGCTTCTCGTCGTCGTCGACCGGGGTGTGGTCCGAGCAGACGGCGTCCACGGTGCCGTCCTGGACGGCCGCGCGGATCGCGTCGCGGTCGCGCTGGCTGCGCAGCGGCGGCGTGAGGCGCGCGTTGGAATCGAAGAAGCCGATGTCGGCATCCGTCATGTGCAGGTGGTGCACGCCGACGTCGCACGTGACCGGCAAGCCTTCCTTCTTGGCGGCGCGGATCAGGTCCAGCGCGGCGGCGGACGAGATGCGGCACAGGTGCACGCGCGCACCGGAGGCACGCATCAGTTCGAAGATCGTGTGCAGCGCGATGGTCTCGGACATCACGGGCACGCCGGACAGGCCCAGGCGCGACGCCAGCGGCCCGCTGTGGGCGATGCCGCCGCGACCGATGTGCGGGTCCTGCGGGCGCAGCCACACGGTGTAGCCGAACGTCTTCGCGTACTGCATCGCGCGCAGCAGCACGGTCGTGTCCTCGACCGGTTCCTCGGCCTGCGCGAAGCCGATGCAGCCCGCTTCCGTGAGCTCGGCCATCTCGGTCAGCGCCTTGCCCTTGAGACCGACGGTCAGTGCGCCCAGCGGATGCACGTGGGCCTGGTTCAACAGGCGCGCGCGGTGCTTGAGCATTTCGACGAGGCCCGGCTCGTCCAGCACGGGGTCGGTGTCGGGCGGGCACACGAGCGTCGTCACGCCACCCTGCACCGCGGCCTGCATTTCCGATTCCAGCGTGGCCTTGTATTCGTAGCCCGGCTCGCGCAGGCGGGCCGAGAGGTCCACGAGGCCCGGCGCGACGACGAGGCCGGTGGCGTCGATGGTGCGCGCGACCGTGAAGCCCGCGGGGGCGTTACCAATGCCGGCGATCTTGCCGTCGGCGATGTACAGGTCCTGGACGGCGTCGATGCCGGCCGCCGGGTCGATCAGACGCCCGTTCTTGATGTGAAGAGTATTCATGCGTGCGAATTTAAGTGTGACTACCGGCCAAGATACTCATAACGGCCATGCGGACGGCAATACCGAAGGTAACCTGCGGCAGGATCACGGCCTGGGCGCCGTCCGCCACGGCCGAATCGATCTCCACGCCGCGGTTCATCGGACCCGGGTGCATCACGATGGCGTCCGGCTTCGCGAGCGCCAGGCGCTCCGGCGTCAGGCCGTAGCTCTTGAAATACTCGCCGGCCGACGGCAGCAGCGCGCCCGACATGCGCTCGTTCTGCAGGCGCAGCATGATGATCACGTCGACGTCCTTCAGGCCCTCGTCCATGTTCGTGAAGACGCGCACGCCCATCTGTTCCAGGCCGCCCGGCAGCAGGGTATGCGGGCCGATGGCGCGCACTTCCGGCACGCCCAGCGTGGTCAGCGCGTGGATGTCCGAGCGGGCCACGCGGCTGTGCAGGATGTCGCCGACGATGGCCACGCGCAGGTTCGTGAAATCCTTCTTGTAGTGGCGGATCGTGTACATGTCGAGCAGGCCCTGCGTCGGGTGCGCGTGGCGGCCGTCGCCCGCGTTCACCACGTGCACGTGGTTCTGCTTCGTGTCGTTCAGGTGCTTGGCGATCAGGTACGGCGCGCCCGACTGCGCATGGCGCACGACGAACATGTCGGCGTGCATGGCCGAGAGGTTGTCGATCGTGTCCAGCAGCGATTCGCCCTTGCTCGTCGACGACGCGGCGATGTTCAGGTTGATGACGTCGGCCGACAGCCGCTTCGACGCGATCTCGAACGTCGTGCGCGTGCGCGTCGAGTTTTCGAAGAACAGGTTGAAGACGCTTTTCCCGCGCATCAGCGGCACCTTCTTGACCTCGCGGTCGGAGATGCTCACGAAGCTCGAGGCGGTGTCGAGGATGTGGTTGATGATGGCCTTGGGCAGTCCCTCGATGGTAAGGAGGTGCTGCAGTTCGCCGTTCTTGTTCAGTTGCGGGTTATGCATTGTCGTCTTCGATCGTGAGCGAAAGTTGGCCGTCTGCCGCGCGCGCCAGCGCGAGCGAACGACCGGGGGCAAGCTGTGCGTGCGCACCGACGAAATCGGCGGCGACCGGCAGTTCGCGGCCGCCGCGGTCCGCCAGCGCGGCCAGCATGATACGCTGCGGACGGCCATAATCGAACAGCACGTTGATCGCCGCGCGCACCGTGCGGCCGGTGTACAGCACGTCGTCGACGAGCACGATGGTCGCGCCGTCGACGTTGAATTCGATCCGCGTCGGCTTCACGTCCGGATGCAGGCCCTTGCGGGCATAGTCGTCGCGGTAGAACGAGACGTCGATGAAGCCCAGGCGGGATTGCAGGCCCAGGTCGGCCGCGAGACGTTCCGCAAGCCAGGCGCCGCCCGAGTGGATGCCGACGATGGCGGCGTCCTGCACGCCGGCCAGGCCCGCGCGCACCTGCGCGAGCAGGTCGCGGTACAGGGCTTCGGCATCCAGTCCGTCCGCGTCGTTAATATGAGTTGGCATGATCGTCAAAGTATTGTTGCAAAATGATGGCGGCGGCCTTGGCGTCGATGATCTCGCCGCGTTTGGCGGGAATGACGGCCGACGAGTAGCGCTCGTCGACGAGTTCGACGGGCAGGTTGAAGCGACCGTTCAGCTGATTGGCGAAGCGGCGCGCGCGCAGGGTCATGTCGTGCTCCGCGCCGTCCGGATGGCGCGGCTCGCCCACGACGAGGCGCGCGGGGCGCCATTGTTCGATCAGGTCGCCGATGACCTTGAAGCGGGTCGCATTGTCGACCGCCTTGATGACGGACAGCGGCTGCGCCTGTCCGGTCAAGGTGTTACCCATGGCGATGCCGATGCGCTTGATGCCGAAGTCGAAGCCTAGAACGATATCGACCATTACCTGCATCGACTCCCGGCTGTGCCGCGACAATCAAGCATGACCGGCCTCGGAAGCCAGCATAAGGGGATCGATACCCAGCAGCTTGATGGCCGCGTTGTAGCGTTCCTCGATCGGCAGGTCGAACAGCACGCGCGCGTCGGCGTTCACCGTAAGCCAGCCGTTGCGGGCGATTTCCTCTTCCAGCTGGCCCGGGCTCCAGCCGGCATAGCCGATCGAGACGAGCATGCGGCGCGGGCCCGTGCCGTTGGCGACGGCTTCCAGCACGTCGATCGACGTCGTGAACGCGACGTCGTCGGTGACGGAGAGCGACGAGGAATAGCGGCCGCCGGGCGAATGCAGCACGAAGCCGCGGTCGTCCTGGACGGGGCCGCCGAACATGATCGGTTCGTCCTCGACGCTGGCGCGCAGGCCTTCCGCCACCTTCAGGTCGATGCGGTCGAACAGCACGTCCATGGTCATGTCGGTAGGCTTGTTGATGACGACGCCGAGCACGCCCTTCTCGTTGTGCTCGCAGATATACACGACAGTGCCGCCGAAGATCGGATCATTCATGGACGGCATGGCGATCAGGAAATGATTGGCCAAGTTCAGCTGTGACGGGGATGCGCTCATCATGCCGAGGGTAGGCGTGTCTTCCTGGGGCATCCCGGGCATGGTTAGAGGCTTGCCGACCTTACTTTTTTTCATGCTCATACTCTCTGTTGGCTCACTCTCTGGGGTTACCGCGGCATTGCTACGCTGAAAAGCTGGACTTTTCGCTAGTTTACACCGAATTGCCCGACCGGCCACGGAAGCCGCTCGGCGGGGCAAACCTGAGAGATGGTAGACAGTAAAATTCTGCACTGCATTGACTCAACACACAGAAGATGACTCTAAGAAACTCCTTGGTCTGGTTCCGGCGCGATCTGCGCGTGGACGATCATGCCGCGCTGCATCACGCCCTGCTCTCCTCACGCCGGGTGGTTGGCGTGTTCGTGTTCGATACGGACATCCTGGCCGGCCTGCCGTCCGACGACCGGCGCGTTCAATTTCTGCTCGACAGCGTGCGCGAGCTGGATGCGCGCTTGCATGCAATGGGAGGTTATCTCATCGTGCGGCACGGGCGCGCCACGGAGGTGATCCCGGCGCTGGCGGCCGAACTGGATGCGGAATCCGTGTTCGCCAACCGCGACTACGAGCCGCAGGCCATCGCGCGCGACCGCGCCGTGCAGGACGCCCTGCGCGCGGCCGGCCGCAGCCTGCAGACGTTCAAGGACCAGGTCATCTTCGAACAGGATGACGTATTGACGCTGGCCGGCGGCCCCTATTCCGTCTTTACGCCGTACAAGAACGCGTGGCTGAAACGCCTCGCGCGCGAGCCGGAGGCGCTGCGGCCGTACGAGACGGCGCCCCACGCACGCGCGCTCGCACCGCCGCCTGCGGATCACGCGCTGCCGTCGCTCGCGGACCTCGGTTTCGTCCCGAGCGCGAGCCCAATCCCGCACCCCGGCATGACGGGCGCGGAGGTGCTGCTGGCGCAATTCGGGCAGCGCCTCGCGCGCTACGACCACGACCGCGACTACCCGGCGCTTGACGCCACGTCGCGCCTGTCGATCCACCTGCGCTTCGGCACGCTCCCCGTGCGCCGCCTCGTCGCCATGCTGCAGGCACGCATCGCCGACGGCACGGGCGGTGCGGGCGCGCCCGTGTGGCTGGCGGAACTGATCTGGCGCGAGTTCTACATGATGATCCTGGCGCGCCACCCGCGCGTCGTCACGCAATCGTTCAAGGCTGCCTTCGATGCCGTGACGTGGGACGACGGCCCGGAGGCGGACGCGCTGTTCGACGCGTGGTGCGCGGGCCGCACGGGCTATCCGCTCGTCGACGCCGCGATGCTGCAGCTGGAACGCACGGGCTTCATGCACAATCGCCTGCGCATGGTGACGGCCAGCTTCTTGACGAAGGACCTGGGGATAGCCTGGCAACGGGGCGAACGGTGGTTCGCGCTGAAGCTGAACGATTACGAACTGGCGTCGAACAACGGCGGCTGGCAGTGGGCGGCGTCGACGGGGTGCGACGCGCAGCCGTGGTTCCGTATCTTCAATCCGGTCACGCAGTCGAAGCGGTTCGATCCGGACGGGGATTTCATTCGGCAGTATCTGCCGCAGCTGGCCGGCCTGGGCGGGGCGGCCATCCATGCGCCATGGCTGGCGAAGCCGGAGGTGTTACAGAAGGCAGGGGTCGTGCTCGGGAAGGATTATCCGGTGCCGGTGGTGGACCATGAAGAAGCGCGGGAAAAGACGCTGGCGCGGTTCAAGGCGATCCGCGACGCATAAACCTGGAACGTGCGTGTAAACGTCGTCCCCGCGGGGACGACGTTCATGTGCTGCGGGCTTCGAGCAACCCCGTAATCGCCGCCAGCAACGCATCCTCCTGGTACGGCTTGCCGAAATAGGCATCGACGCCAAGCCCCAGCGCCACGTTGCGGTGCTTGTCCGCCGTGCGCGACGTGATCATGATGATCGGCAGCGCGGCCGTGGCGGCGTCCCCGCGCACGTGGCGCGTGAGGTCGAAGCCGTCCATGCGCGGCATCTCGATATCGACCAGCATCAGGTCGGGCCGCGTTTCCTGCATCTGTTCGAGCGCGTCGACGCCGTCCTTGGCCAGCAGCACGCGATAGCCTTCGCGCTCCAGCAGGCGCTGGGTGACCTTGCGCACGGTGAGCGAATCGTCGACCACCATGATGGTCGCGATGCGCGCAACCGGCGCCGGCGCGGACATCTCGACGACACGGCCGGGACGCGCCCCCTGTCCGGCCAGCTGCACCGGGTCGAGGATCAGCACGATCTCCCCCGAACCGAGCACGGTGGCACCGGCGATGCCCGGCATGCGGGCCAGTTGCGGCCCGATGTTCTTGATGACGACCTCGCGGTTGCCCAGCACCTCGTCCACCCGCACGGCAACGCGCGTGTTGCCGCTCCTGAGGACCAGCACCGGCGACGAGCGCTGGCCACTTGCTCCGCCCGGCTCGTGCAGCAGCGCGGGCAGGTAGTGCAGCGGGACGTTCTCGCCGTGGACGTTGATCGCCCCGGCGGCGAAGGCCGCATCGAGGTCCGCCTCGCGCACCTGCAACACCTGCTCGACCAGCACGGCCGGCAGCGCATGCGTGCGCGGGCCGCTCGCGACGAGCACGACCTGCGTGACGGCCAGCGTGAGCGGCAGGTGAATGGCGAAGGCGGCGCCGCGGCCCGGCGTCGTTTCGACGTCGACGCGGCCGCCCAGCGCACGTGCTTCCGAACGCACGACGTCCATCCCGACGCCGCGGCCGGCCAGTTCCGTCAGCGTGTCCGCCGTCGAGAAGCCCGGCTCGAACACCAGTTCCGCAGCATCCTGGTCGGACACGTCCTCGCCTTCGGCCAGCAGCCCGAGGGATGCCGCCTTGGCGCGGATGCGGGCCAGATCCAGGCCGGCGCCGTCGTCGGCGAAGCGGATCTCGACCTCGTTGCCCTGCTGGCTCACCTGCACGAGCAGCTCGCCCGTCTCCGGCTTGCCGGCCGCCACGCGCTGCTCGCGCGGCTCGATGCCGTGCACGATGGCGTTGCGCAGCAGGTGTTCGAACGGCGCGGCCATGCGTTCCAGCACGCTGCGGTCGATCTCGACGCCGCCGCCGCGGATGTCCAGGTTGACGCGCTTGTCCATTTCCTTGGCGGTCTGGCGCGCGACGCGGAACAGGCGCTCCGAGAGGCTCGCGAACGGCACCATCCGCACGCGCATCAGGTCGCGCTGCAGCTCGCGCGTGAGGCGCGACTGCGCGGCCAGGTCGTCCGCCGCCGCTTCCACCGTGCGCGCGAGGCCGTCGTGGAACGAACCGACGTCGTTCACGCTCTCGGCCATCATGCGCGTCAGTTCCTGCAGGCGCGTGAAGCGGTCGAATTCGAGCGGGTCGAATTCGCGCTCGCCCGCGATCGACAGGCGCGACGCGATCTGCGATTCGGCCTGCACTTCCACTTCGCGCAGCTGGCGCCGCAGGTTGGCCAGGTTGTCGGAGAACTCGGCCAGCATGCCCTTCAGCGCGCCGACCTGGGTTTCCAGCTTCGAACGCGTGATCGACACCTCGCCGGCCTGGTTGACGAGGCGGTCGAGAATGTCGGCGCGCACGCGCACGAGCGGCGCGCGCGCGGCCTGGTCGTCCGCCGGCGCTGCCGGCAGCGCGGGTTCCGGTTGCGCTTGCGACGCTTCCCCCGCCGGCTGCTGCAGCTGCTCGAACAGCAGTTGCGCCTGGTCGTAGTTGGCGAGCAGTTCGTCGAAGGCGACGGAATTCGTCGTCCCCGCGTGCAGCATGTTCTCGATCTGCGTTTCCAGCGCATGCACGTGCTGGCCGAGGCGCATCGCGCCGGCCATGCGCGCGCTGCCCTTCACCGTGTGCAGGGCGCGCAGCAGGCCTTGCGCGACGGCCGCGTCGGCCGGGTTCTGCTGCCACTGGCGCAGGCCGTTGCCGATCTGCGGCAGCAGGTCAGCCGCCTCCTCCATGAAGACGGGCAGCAGGTCCGGGTCGAGGTCGTCGGCGAAGACCGGTTCGGCGGCCAGCACCGCCTCGGCTTCCGGTGCCGTGGCGGGCTCCGGCTGCGGTTCCGGTTCCGGGATGTCGAACAAGGCATCGACGTCGATGACCTCTTCGCCTTCGTCGAGCGCCGGCGCGGGTTCGGCCTGCTCCAGCGTGGGCGCGGCGAACGGATCGTCGAAATACGAATCGAACAGGTCGTCGACGGCGCTCACGGCCGGATCTTCCTCGCGCGGTACCGGTGCACGCGGTGCCAGTTCCGTGCTGGCGGGCAGCGACAGCGTCCCGGTGGCGAGCGGCGGATCGGCCAGGATGCTCGCATAGGTGGCCGCGAACAGCGCGTCGAGGCGCTGCGCCAGTTCCGGTTCGGCGTCGGCGATCACGGCATCGGCGCGCTGGCGCCCCAGCTCGTCGCGCAGCGCTTCCAGGCGCGCCAGCAGTTCCGGCTGCGCAGGCGCCAGTTCGCCCAGCGCGAACACCTGCAGCATGATGCGCATGCGCTCGACCGTCTCGTCCAGCAGGTCGGACTGCGCGCCGTCCAGCGGCGGCACGGCCACCTGCAGCGTTTCTTCCAGCGCCACGGCCAGTTCGCGCAGCGCATTGAAGCCGACGGTGGCCGACGTGCCGCCCAGCGTATGCGCCGCCTTCAGCGCCTGGGCCGACACGGCACGCAGGGGTGCGGCGCGCCAGCCGGCAAAGTCCTCGGCCAGGGTGCGCACCAGTTCCTCGGTCTCGCCGAGGTAGATGTTGTACAGCGGGAGCGGGATCTCCAGGTCGCCCACGTGCCGCACGTTCGCTTCCGACACGGGGAACGCGAGCACGTTGTCCGGCAGCTCGTCCGTGGACAGGGCCGGCAGCGGCGCGGGGGCCTCGTCCGGCGCGACGTCGAAGCCGGCCGCGGGTTCGACCCGTTCCGGTGGCGGCTCGGACACGGCAGGTACGGCATCGAGCGCACCGACCGTTTCCGGCGCCAGCTCCGCCGACGCATCCAGGACGGGCACCGCCACGACTGGCACGTCCACGACTGGCATGTCCGCCGTCGACACGAGCGGTTCGGGGGCCTCGGCCGGCGCGAACGGCCCGCCGTCCTGCACGCGCAGGGCGGCCTGCACGAGCGCCGCGCCGTCGCGTTGCGATCCGCCGGCCGCGAGTTCATCGACCCACGCACCCAGCTCCGCATGCGCCTGCGCGAGCAGCGCCAGCAGGTCCGGCGTGGCGGCGCGCGCTTCGGCCAGCCACAGGTTCATGACCTTTTCGATGGCCGCCGCTGCCGCGGCGAACTGCTCGAGGTTCACCATGCGGCTGCTGCCCTTGAGCGTGTGGAAGCCGCGGCGCAGGCGGGTGAGCGTGTCCTGGTCGGCCGGATCGGCCCCGGCTGCCGGCAGCGCGTTG
>Ga0187844_10000178_pt1 | contig 47866 bp, 52 predicted proteins | sample SpaLakP09_SKY_50_FD_134517 | JGI IMG/M metagenome (GOLD analysis project Ga0187844, IMG submission 134517) | Oligotrophic lake water microbial communities from Sparkling Lake, Wisconsin, USA - SP09_SKY_50 | ecosystem: Environmental > Aquatic > Freshwater > Lake | place: USA: Sparkling Lake...
GAGGGTTGGCCGACATAACGGAAAAATCTGACCAAGTAGGTGTTAAGCCTCTGTCTTGTCGCGACATTTTTCAGCGGCAGAGCGTCCATAAAGCAGGTTGACTTTTCGAATACCCCTGCTCGCGACAATCAGGACCTGGCCAACTTTACCTCCAAGACGTTCCTCGCCGTGACCAGCCCTATTCCATGGCGAGGAACGTCCCTCCTTCAAGCGCTGACGAGCGCCGGCGGCGGCTTGAGCGGTGCCTTCGGCGGCCGCGGTTTGATCCACGGCATGAGAATCGCCATGGCGTCGGGCATGCCGAAATTGTCGACCTCGTAGGTTCCGAGCCGATTGATGTGGGCGAACCGGTACGGCGAAAGCCCTTCGAGCATCTCCGGTGTGATCTGCATGCCCTCCCTACGCAGTTCATCAATCACGCGCGTCATGTGATGCACGTTGTGGAGCATCACCATGTTGGCGGCCAGCATTCCGTACTTGATCAGCTTCTGCTGCTCGCTGCGGATATTCTCCTGAACGGTGCCTTCGCTGCCGAAAAACACCCACTTCACGAAGTAGTTGAATTCCTCGGACTTGTTCGTCGCGGCATGGATCGTCTGTCGCAACACCAGGTCATCCAAGTAGCGCAGCAGGAACATCGTGCGAATGACGGCGCCCAGCTCCCGAAACGCGATGTACAGCTTGTTCTTGCTGCTGTGGGTGCCAATGCGCCGCAACACCGTCGAGGCGGTGACCTTCCCGCGCTTGAGCGAGAAAATAACCCTGAGCATATCGGGCAGATGGGTCTCGATCAGATCCCAGTTGATGTTGCGGTTGAAAAGGTCTCCGATGTTCTTGAACTTCATCCCCTGTGACGGACGGTAGAACTCGTAATCGCCAAAGCCCTTGATGCGCGGCATCGCCTGGACGCCGAGCAGATAGGCCAGCGAATAGCCGGCATAGTTTTGCGAATGTGTATCTCCATGGACAATGTTTGGCTTCAGGTCCGACTCATTGGCCATGAACCAGTCGAGCATGTAATTGCTCTCGTGAGACCCGCAGGTGTTGAACCGCGAGAACAGCGCGATATAGGTGCCCGTGACGACGTAGTAACCGAGCCCCCCGTAGCCGCCATAACGGATGTGGAACTGCGAAAAAAGGTTCTGCTCGAAGAGATCGTATTTGGTTCCGTCGACCGAGACTGCATTGTTCGAGCCCCAGAAGTGTGGAAGCTCGAACTTTGCATAAGCGTTGATCACCTCCTTGGCGGCGCGATCAATCAACGACTCGGTGATGTACTTCGAGTTGAGCCAGGCGATCTCCCGCCGAGTCCATAGCTTGGTGGAACGCGCCGTCTGGCTCGGGCCCAGGTTGCAGCCGTAGCAGACCGAGGTCAAAACAAAACGTGCGTGCCGGTCCTTGATACGGGATTCGAGACCCGAGATCGGCTTGAGGAGTTTGGACAGGTCGCACCAATGCGCGGCGTCGCTGAAAACGTCGCAGATACTCACCTGAGGCATCCGCTCGCCAATCTTTCGGTCCAAAGCCTCGACCTCCGCAGGCCTTTCCTGCTTCGGAATGCGCTTCACGGATGGCCGACCGTCGACAATCTTGACCTGCTCGTTGCTGGGCATGCGCTGGTCGACCGCGAGAGCCAGAGCGATGAACTCGGCCTTGAGCTGCGAACACAGTTTCACGCCATCGGTTTCGACGCCGGAAATCTCGGTGTAGGTTTTCAGGTCTTCGGCGTACTCCTCGGGCGTCACCATCTCCTCGCGCCAGTCGCGATACTCATCCCCGTATGCGATGCAGAGGTCGCCGCTTTTGAGCTCGAGATGAATCTGCCGAAAGATCGCGATCTCAAGAAACTTCCGCTTTGCTTGCGTGGTCGCACGCCGCAGCTCGGGCTTCACAAGCACCAGGTCGCGCAGCTGCTCAGGAATCCATTTGAAGTCTTGCCTAGCGTCCAGCTCGTAATCCTTCAGTTCGAGCACCTCGCCCCGAGCGTGCCGTAGCCGCTTCAATACCGCGATCCATCGTTCGGTGGCCTTGTCCTCGGATGTGGACGACAGCGTCACCACCTCCAGGCAGTTGAACAGCTGGCTGCGGATGAAGGCATAGGGTTCCAGCATGAAAGGAAAGTGATTGCGGTTGGCATAGGCCAGAAGCGCGTCACAACGCGCGACCAGCGCTTCGGGGTCTGCCTGCAGCGAAACCTCGATCGCATCGAGTCGCTTCGGCGCGCTGCCGGCCACCATGTACGCGAGGAGCATTTCTCGAAGCTGCAAAACGAGCGCGTCGGTCTCCTTCTGTTGCTCGACCTGATGCTCGAGAAGTTTTCTCTTGGCGTTGGTTTCCAGGTTCGCCATCAAGCGCCCGAACATGTTCCCAACGTCGTCGAAGGCCTGGGAGAGACGCGACTTGATCAGGATCGCGCACAGCGCGTATCGACGGTTGGGCCGCAACCGTTTCATGTCGGCCGCGTCCTCCTTATGGGCCCATTCCTGCAAGTGGCGCAGCTTCGCGACCGGGATGTCGATAGTCGGCAAGATCTCCACCAGGGATACGAGCCAGCGAACGTGTTTCAGGTATTCGCGCGTCTCGCTGCCCGTCGGCTTTTTGGGCTCGCGCTTGACCTGCTGCCAGCCGCTCGTCGACATGCCCGGTCGCACTTCGAACAATTTGTCGATCTGCTCCTTGCCGGCCGTCGAGATTTGCGCCGCCAACGTGTCCAGATAGCGGTCGTTGATATCGGTTCGAGCCGCTTGCGCGAGCTTGTCGAGGGTACTGAACGGCGGAAACTCATAGTGGTGCTTGACCATGAGTTCGAGAAGCACGTTGATCACATCCTCGACGCGATACATCGTCTCAGACGCTTCTTCAGCTTTCCCCTTGAGCCAGACCGTCCCGCCCACGTCGAGCACCCGCATCTGGCGTTTGGCGCGCAACAGTTTCAGCGTGGGTTGCCGGACACTGGAGCCATCGCCGGACTCTAGTTCCTGAGTCGTTAACTCACGGCCGAACCCTGCGCCGAGCGCGACGAAGCGCGTGATGGCGCGCGGCACGTCCCGCAGCATCGGAAAGTAGCCGACGTTCTGGACGACCTTGAGCTGGATCAGCAGCGCGATGCGACGTTTCGGTGAAATCGTGTTGTCGCGCGCCCACTCGATTTCTTCCTCGGTCGGCCGATAGCAGTCCGCCAGCTGTTTGGGGCCGATATCCGGACGCAGGATTGGATACGCGGTGTTGTGGATGTCGGTCACCGGACAGACCTCCGGCCGTTGCAACGGCTGGCCGTAGGTCGATGGCGTTGAATGACGGTGTGAAACGATTTCGGAGCGAGCGGCAACGGTTCTGCGAGACCGTCGGCGGGGCGCCGGCAGCACTGGATTGGAAGTGACATGGAAATTCCCTGACAGCGATGCTGAAAAGGAGCCCTCGAAGAGCCAGAAGGTCTCGGGACCGCCCTCTGACGGCCCGGATTTTTCAGTCAAACCCTCTGATCCACTCCCCGGTACAGGGCGCCCTGGTATGGCCTGATGCGGGACAAAACCTCTCCCTCCGCGAGGCGACTGCGCGGATTGCCAATTGCAAGGTCAGAGGACTAATCTACGGGCGAGGTTCTGACGTCTCGTCGCAAAGCGGTCTGGGGGAATTCGGGTGGTGCCGGTTCCCTTTTTTGCTGCCCTACGGTCTGGACTTGGCAGGGCCGCTCTGGGGCCCTGATGAGTTCTCCTGGGTTGGCATGGGTGAAGGCCGAGCCTCCTTTGGCCCCGTATGGTTTTGCGAAGGTCACGCGTTGCTATCCGGAATAGCCGTCAGGCTTCGGGCCCCGACGTGCGAGGACTGATCCACTGCGGCGGACATACAGCCAGGCCGCCACATCCGAGGTGAGCGCGAATTTCCCGCGTCGGCCCTCAATCTCGAACAGCGGCAGGTCGACCCTCTTTCGCGCGATGGCCTGACGCAGCGCGTCTGCGCTCCGATAAGAGAGCGCTTCCCGCAACTCCGACGGGCCCATCATCGGGCCGTACAGGCCGAGCAATTGCGCTTCGATGGACGCGGCGGTCTCGCGTCGAATCTCGGATCTGTCTTCAGCGGGCTCAGTCACGGTTAAACCGGGCTAGTCGTGGTGCAGGCCTCACGGTACGTCGGCTACGCTGTTGACCAAAGGAGCCACATCTGTCGTAAAAAATCCCTTCTTGTAACGAGAACAAGCGCTTTAACAGGGAGTTATGAAATCAGCATTCACGAACGGGGCGATCACCCCCTGGAGTCCAAGCCACGGGGAAATCCGTCGCCTTGCAGTGTTCTGCTGGTTCCAGTTACTGCTGTGCGCTAAGGGCACGCGTTCCAGCTACGAATTGCAGAAGCGCTTGCATCCTTCGTCGATCCGGAAGGACGCGGGCGGTCAGACCATCCGGAGCAATAGCTGGCGACGCTATGAAGTTGAGTTGAGGTTTCCCGGCGTCGAACTCGTCACTTACATTGACGAGCGCGTTCCCGGATCGGCGGGATGGTTGTATTCGCCCGTCTGGCAGGTACTGGCCTCAAACGATCCCGCGGAAGCCTGGCAGGTTCATGTGCTGCCGCTCCTGAAACCCGAGTTGCGCGGCAGGTGGATCCGGCTCAGTAGCGAGGGTGGCAAGCCGTTGGAATGGCCTACCTGGTTGTACCAGGCGAACCGTTACCCGCTGCTGGACTCGATCGCGCTCATGCTGGGTGCGCTCTTCGTAGCAATCCGAAAACGGGACAACCCACTGGGCTGGCAATCGATCACTCACCTGATCCACAGGATCTTCGCGGAGAAAACGATATTCTCCGACAGCGACCACCCTGCGGTGATTTACGACGCGATCAGCCGCCACGTGCTGTGCCGGTATTTACAGCCAGCTAAGTTCACGACCTACGATTTTCGCGCCGCCCACCGTGCAATTAAGCCCCTCCGGCTATTGAACTCTATGGTCAGCCGACCCCTTGCTCAATCAGACGTGCTGTACCCGGGAAACGCTTGGTGCGAGGTGTCCGCGCAGACAGAACCCGGTGTTCAGGAGTTCAAGATCGAGACCCGGGGCGATCGCTTGCTCCTGAGCCGGGTTCCGGGTCTGAGAGACGAGCGCAACCCCTTCGCCAATATGCCGATCCTGCACCACACCGGTGACGCGATGATTTTTTTCGCGGGAAGGATTCCGGGAGATGAGGTCGTCATTGGATCTGGAAAACTTCGCGCAGAACCCCGAAAATCATCGGAGCCCTAGCTCCAATACTGATCCGCGTCGGTATCGTGGACCGTGGCTTCCAGCAGGCACCGACCGTCTTCCGCCGTCTTGTGCAAATCGTCGAGCAAGCGCTGGATTCGATCCTCGAAGCTCTCTTCGCCGGAGGAATCGATATGCAGTTCGAAGCGCTTGCCCTCTTTATCCAGGCGCTTCATCTGCAGAGGTTCGAGAAACATTCCCTCGATGAGTCGCCGCGTGCTGGACGATCCGCGGCGCTGGCCGCTGGCGGACAGTAGATTCATTCGCAGCAGGACACGCCGCGCCCCGGCCACCGCCGAGACGGTGGGCGCCGGCAGTGCCGGCACGGGAGTTGCCGCTGCCGTGATGGGCGTGGCTTGAAGCCCGCGTTCGATCATCGCCCGCATTCGGGCGGGGCTGGCGTCGACGTAACGCAGTGCCGATTTCATGTCCCGCCAGCCGACGTAGGACATCAGACTTTTCACGTCCCATCCGGAGTCCGAAGCCCACCCGGCAAAGCCGCGGCGCATCGAGTGCCCGCTGTACAGGCTCGCCGAGGCAACGCCAGCCCGTCCGAGAATGTCGCGCAGCAGTGGAATCAGGCTGTCGATGTGCAGGCCATTTGGACTCACCTGACCCCATCGGTTCACGGCGCGGAAGACGTGCCCTTCTCGCAGATCGGCAACGGACACCCAATCCTGGTACGCGGCGACCGGGCACAGGCGCGACAGGGCCGGAGTCGAGAATTCAAGATCTTCGAGAAGTTGGCTGGTCTTGGATCGCGTGAGCCGACACACCATGCCTTCGCCCGCGGTCACGATGACGTTTTCGACCAGCAGGCGCGACAACTCGTCGCCGCGGAATCCGCGCCAGAAGCCCAGCAGGATCAGCGCCCGGTCGCGCGTGGCGCGCAGCCGCGCCGAAACGTCTCCTTTACGCACGGCCTCCCTGATGGTCGTTTGGAGATCGGCATCGACCGTCTCGATCTGCTGGATCTGCAGAGGGCGCGCTTGCTTGGGCACCGAGGGGTGGAGTTCGTGGATTCCCTTGAGCGTCTTGCGGACGATCGGATCCTTGGTGGGGTCAGCGAATCCCTGCGACCGGTGCCAGTCCGACAAGCCGGCCAGGCGCAGGCGAAGAGACCCGACGGATAGCTTGCTCGCATGATCGGCGAGGTATCGCGCGACTGAGCCGGCGGTCGCCGGCAGCATGCCGCCCCACTCCTGCTCGAAGTGGCGAAGCGCTGAGGCATAGCTCCTGCGCGTGTTTTCGCGCGTCGAGGCTGCAACGTAATCTTCAACCGTGCCGGTCATCGGCAATCGCACTGTCTGCTGTTCGAATTCCACCGATGCTGGGCCTTCTGCGGCGTCAGGACAAGCTGGAAGCGACATTGACCGCAGTTCCTGCGAAAGTCATGGCGAACCCACTCCAGGGCGATGCCTCAATGCCAAGCCGCGCAGGAGCGCCCATCGGCGCCGTGGACGTGTCGCGCCGAGGACAGCGCGATGGGTAAATCCCAGACCGGGCGGATCCTGATTCTCTGCAAGACGTACCCCTCGCCGAGCGCGAAGTATGCCGAGACCTCGTGCGTCGCCGGGATGTCGGAAGCCGGGCACCTCATCAGGCTGTACCCCGTGCCGTTTCGACTCGTCGCAGACGAGCAGCAGTTTAAGAAGTGGCAGTGGATCACGGCGCGCATTCAGCGCTCCTCCGATGATCGTCGCGTCGAGAGCCACCGGCTGTTCGTCGACACGATCCAGTTGGGAGAAATCGTCCCATCTAGCAACGACTGGAAGCAGAGACGCCAGTGGCTGGCCAAGCTGCCGGTGTTCGAGGATTTCGACGCGTTGGAGCTGGCGCGTCAGCAGCCGGAGGGGCCGACGCTCGCGCTGCTACGACCTAAGCAGGTATTGGGCCTGGACATCAAACCTGTCAGCCATCCCGACTGGACGGACGAGGAGAAGGCAAAGCTGCTGCAGATGCAAGCGCAGGGCCACCTGTTTGAGGAGACCGATCCTGATCTGCGGATGCTGCGCAAGCTGCCCTACGATTTTCATTACCGGTACGAATGCGAGTCGTCCGCCGGCGTGAAGTCCTACCGGCACAAATTAGTCGACTGGGAAATCGGTGCGCTCTACTGGAACGTCTTCCAGCGGCATCGCGCGGACTGGGAGGCGCCCTTCCGCGCCAAGATCGGAGCCGAGCTCCCGGGCCGCGACCTGATGTTCCTGATGGGGACGATCCACCGCTTCCCCGACCAGTGGCTGATCGTCAGCGTGATCTACCCGCCTAAGCCGCAGCCCGGCGCGCCAGTTCAGGCACCACTGTTCGGGCCGTGATGTGCGCGACCGGCAGGCCCGCCTCCGCTCCGGCGGCGCGCGCAACGAAGCTGCGATGGCATCGCGCGAAATCAGCCTCGAAGCACATCAGGGCAATGGCCGTGGCCTGTCCGATCTTGGCGAGTTCGGCGACCGGCGCCTGCTGGGTCGCGAGGTACCGCGTGAAATCCGCGCTGTAGCGCTTCCAGTCCCCGTCGATCTTGTAGCGGTCACGAATCGGCTTGGGGCATCCCAGCGCCGGCATGTGCGCATAGGCAATGCCGTGGCGGGCCAGCAGCGCGGACAACGCGGTCTTCGAGAAGCCCGCCTTCCTGGAAAGCGGCAACTCCCGGATGTCGACCAAGGTGTGGACACGCGCATCCTTGAGCCGAGCAATGAAACCTTCGGTCGACAGGCCCTCGTAGCCCACGGTGTAGATGTAAGGACTGCTTTTCATGGCGCGATACTACTATCGTCCCCGTCGGCACGCCCTTTTCGGCGACACCTGATGAAGCGCCCCGAGTCTCTCTCGGCCTGATCACACCGAGATACTCCGCCAGTACGATGCGGCTGACCTACCCGCGACCCACACAAGGTCTCCGTTCACGCCTAGGCCTATGACTAACGAGCAGATCGACGATCTCATCAACCAGTTCAACACCGGATCCGGTGACGCCGTCATTATTCCCAGCGCCCTGACTCCCAAAGTCGCCATGGCGCAGGTGTGGCTGCCGGACATCGGCACCTGCATCCAGGACGCCGCGGATCGTTTCTTTTTCGTGAAGGCCAACGGCGACGACTATGTTGGCGCCGTCCAGGATGGAGGGGTGTCGGACCTGCACGTCTACCTGAAGGATGAGTACCGCGGGTGCAGCATTCTCTCCGCGGCATTGAACGACGTGATCTTCCCCTGGCTTGCGCAGAAGGATGGGCGATCAGAGCAGCGACTCACATTCCAGGAACCCAAGGTCAAACGGCATTTCGCGGGCCGTCTGGGCTTTCGCTCGACGGGTCCTCTCACGTCGCGGAAGAGCCTGCGCAGTTACCGGGATCGACCGGTCGAGTTCATGCTCGCGCCCGCACTGACGGCGACGGCATTCACATCCATGAAACGCCGGCTTGATCGCGCATGCCAACTGGTGCAAATGGTTCGCGCTCAGGTCGAATCGCACGGGCTGGGAGACGAACTCAGCAAGACCGGGACGAATCTTCAAACAGTTCTCGACTACTTGAGCGGGTTGGACGACAACATCCGCTACGACGCCCATGATTCTCAGGGCGTGTGGGTCTGATTCATCAATAGAGCAAAAGATCGAAATGACTGAAAAAGCGCCTGTCGAGATTGCCAACGAGTCCGGTTACCCGTTGCAGATTGCGATCGAAAACCAAATCGCCAAGACCACGAACGCACACGGGTGGAAGGTGCGCTACGTCGAGCATGCCTGGACGAATAATCTCGACCAGGAAACCGGCTATGCCGATCTGGTTCTGGAAGACCGCCACGGCTCTACATTCTTCGTGGTCGAGTGCAAGCGGCCCCGCCACGCAACCTGGTTGTTCATGAGGTCCGACGGCACCACCAAGGATCGCCGGCACGCCAAGGCCTGGATCACGCTCTTCGACGAGGGTCGATTCCGGCGATTTGGCTGGCACGATGTGCCCGTCGACCCCAGTTTTCCAGAAGCCCTGTTCTGCGCCGTGCGCGGTCAGTCGTCGAACGATCAGCCGATGCTCGAAAGGACCGCCGGCATCCTGGTCCGCGCAACGGAAGCCTTGGCCCACGAGGAGCGCGACTACCGTCCGGAAAAGCAGCCGACGATCCGCTTCTACTTCAGTGTCATCGTGACCACGGCCGACCTGAAAATGGCGCGCTTCGATCCGGACCGCATCTCGCTTACCGACGGGACCCTCGAGCAAGCCGATGCGGTCGATGTTCCGTTCGTGCGTTTCCGCAAGCAGGTCCTGGCGCGCGCGAACGCGTTGACGCCCGAGGATTACGGCAACGGGTCCGAGCCGGCCTATGCGCGCGAGAGCACCGTCTTCGTGGTGCGGGCCGATGCCTTCGTGAAATTCCTCACGGAGTTCGATATCCCGAAGTCGTCGTACAGGTTCCTGGACTGATTACATCGTCGTGCTTTGCTTGACTCTGGACCCTACTCCAGGGTGCAGAGTAGGCACACGTCGGACGTGTGGAGAGTGGACGCGACCGACGAGAAACGATTCCTTCCATTGAACTTCCGCCGGTATCCGCGTCTAATCAGTCGCATGCGCCCGTCCGCCTTCCGTCTGTTCGTCCTGCTGCTCGCCTGGTGCGTGGGTTTTCAATCCACGGCCGTCGCGACAGGGATGCGCTGTGCGCATGGTCAGGCGGCGATGACGGAATCGGGCGCCGCGATGCCGGCAGGCATGCACCACGCCGGGATGGTGATGCCGATGGACGATGCCGATCCGTCTGCCCATGAGCACCACCACATGGGCGGCGACTCCAAGGCCTCACCGGACGCTCCGGCGAAGGTGACCAAGATTGGCTGCGAGTGCGGCTGTAACTGCGCCACCGTCGGCTGCGTGGGTGGCGGGCCCGGCATCGCGGGCCTGACGTCCAGTGGTGTGTTCACGGCGGCGCCTGCCGCCTTCGTGCTTCAAGAAGCCCCTTCGAGCCTGCGCGCTGCGAACGGCCTCGACCTGATACGACCCCCCAGTAAGTCCTGAGGCAAAGCCGCGGTCGCGGCGCAGGTCACTCCTGCGTCACGACTGTTCGAGCCCTTCTTGCGCCCCTCGCGGCGTGAGGCGCTCCTCAAGACTGGTGGGAGGTTTTCGTGGTTTCCCGACTCAAGATGGTCCCGGTGTCCCTGCTGTTCGCGGGACTCGCCGGTTGTGCCAGCGTTCCTGCGGACTGGGGGCGCGCCGATATCGGCAAGATGACCGCCGAGCGCGGCCGTTCCTTGCCCCAAGTTGCCGACGCCAAGGCGTTCACCGATCAGGCGCTGAGTCAGCCGCTGACCGCCGACACCGCGGTGCAGCTCGCGCTGCTCAACAACCCGGACGTGCGCCGCGAGACTGCACGCCTGGGGTTCGCCGCGGCCGAGGTCTACGACGCCGGGCGTCTGGCCAACCCGGTGTTCTCGCTCACCCGTCTGTCCGGCGATTCGAGCGCGGGTGCGAACGTGCCTCAGCTCACCCTTGGCCTCGCGTTCAACTTTGCGAACTTGCTGTTCCTGCCGGCCAACAGCCGTTTCGCCGGAGCGCAGTTCGAGGCTGCCAAGCTCGAAGTGGCCTCGGTGGCGATGGACCTCGCCGCCGAGGTCGAGAGCGCCTGGTACGAGGCCGTCGGTGCCGACCAGCTCGCGCAGATGCGGGAAGCCGCAGCCAAGGCGCAGCGCGCTTCGGCGGACCTGGCCCAACGCTTCTTCGACGCCGGCAACATTAGCGCGCGCGAGCTGGCGATGGAAAAGGCCGCGGCGAGCCAAGCGGTGCTGGCCTCGATCTCCGCCCGTGCGCAAGCCGTCGAAGCGCGCTCTGCGCTCAACCGGCTGATGGGTCTTTCGGCCGCGCAGTCGCAATGGACGCTCGACGCGCGGCTGGCCGAACCGCTGCCGAAGGAGGACGAGGTCGCGGCGTTGCAGAAGCTGGCGCTGGACAGTCGCCTCGATCTGGCGGGCCTGCGCAGAACGGCGGAGGCGATTGCCGATCGCTTTGGTTTCGAGCGCAGGACACGGCTGGTCAACGGCATCGAGATTGGCGTGGAGCGCGAACGTGATTTTGACGGCGCGCTCGACGCAGGTCCGACGCTCTCGGTCGAACTGCCGCTGTTCAACTGGGGCGGCGGTCGCGTAGCCGCGGCACGGGCCGCGCTCGACCAAGCCGAGGCCGAACTCGACGGCCGCGTACTCGACGTCTCCAACCAGGTGCAGCTCGCCGCCGCCAAGGTGCAGGCCACCCGTGCCTTGGCGCAGGAGTTCAAGGGCGCGCTGATTCCGCAGCAGGAAGCGGTGGTGGCGCAGATGCAGAAGGAGCAGAACTACATGCTCATCGGCATCTTCGAGGTGATCCTCGCCAAGCAGCAGGAATACGAGGCCTACGCCGGCTACATCGAAGCGGTGCGCGACTACTGGAGCGCGCGCACTGCGCTCGCCCGCGCGGTGGGGCGCAACCTGCCCAGCGCGCAGCAGTCCGCCGACCCCACGCTCGATCCGGCGGACCTGCTCAAGCCCAAGGGCGGCGGCATGGATCACAGCCAGCACTCGATGGGTGGCATGGAGGGCATGGGCGGGATGGATCACTCCCAGCAAGGCGCGGCACCCGCCGCGGCCGATCCACACGCCGGCCACGACATGAAGGGCAAGGCGGACATGCCGGGAATGGATCACTCCCGGCCTGCGGCTCCTGCACCCACAAAGCCGTCTGCGTCGCCGCATGCCGGCCACGATATGGGCGGCAAGTCGATGGAAGGCATGTCGCACGAGTCGCCGCCGGTCACCGCCAAGCCGGCGACGAAGACTCCCAAGGGACCCGACTGCGCCGCACTCACGCCGGCCGAACGCGCGCGACTCGACCCCAAGGACCCGGTCACGCAGGCCTTGCTCGCGCGCTGCGGAGGTGCTGCTGCGCCTGCAGATCCGCACGCCGGCCACGACATGAAGGGCATGTCGATGGAAGGCATGGATCACGGCAGTCCATCGCCTGCTGCCCAGCCGGAGTCCGGCCATGCGCACTGAACCCGTTTCTACCGGCGCGAGCCCGCGCTTTTCTCACAGGAGTCTCACGATGAACCGCATCACCCGCCGCTTCTCGATCCTCGCCCTCGTCGTTGCTGCGCCGCTCGCCTTCGCGCACGACCCGGCCGAGCACGCCAAGGAAGCCGCCGCGAAGAACGCCGCGCCCGACTGCGCGGCGATGAAGGACATGGATCACTCGAAGATGGATGCGAGCGATCCGGTCATGCAAGCCATGATGGCCAAGTGCGGCGCCGCCCCCGATCACGCCGGCATGAACATGAAAGGCGGCGACATGAAGGGCATGGATCACGGCGCCTCGGACAAGCCCGCCGGCACCGCGGCCGAGCCGCACGACCACGGGAGTCACTGATGGAGAAGCCCGACTATTCCCGTCGTCGGCTGTTGCAGTTGGCAGGGAGCGCCGGCCTGTTGGCCGGCGTCACCCGCACAGCATCGGCCCAGCACGAAGGCCACGACATGTCGACGATGGACATGTCGGACATGAACATGGAGAAGGCGGCACCCACGCCGCCGCCGGAACTCGCGCCGCCCGCCGCGCTCAAGCGCCACTCGCAGGGCTATCTGCCGGTTCGCACGCTCAACGGCTGGACGTTGCCGTACACGATGAAAGGCGGCGTCAAGGAGTTTCATCTCGTCGCCGAGGAGATCGAGCACGAGTTCGCGCCGGGTTCGCGCGCCAAATGCTGGGGCTACAACGGCACCACGCCGGGACCGACCATCGAGGTGGTCGAAGGTGATCGCGTGCGCCTGCTGGTCACCAATCGGCTCGGCGAGCCGACCAGCGTGCACTGGCATGGCATCGACCTGCCGGCGGGTTACGACGGCGTAGCCGGACTCAACCAGCCCGCGATCAAGCCCGGCGAAACCTTTGCCTACGAGTTCACGCTCAAGCAGCACGGCACGCACATGTATCACCCGCATGCCGACGAGATGACACAGATGGCATTCGGAATGATGGGCCTGTTCATCATCCATCCGAAGGCCGGTGAAGAAGTCCCCGTCGACCGCGACTACGCCTTCCTGTTGCACAACTGGGCACTGCATCCCGGCACCTACCGGCCCGATCCGGCGGTGATGCAGGACTTCGATCTGTGGACCTTCAACAGCAAGGTGTTTCCGGCGATCGAGAACCTGGTCATGCGCACCGGCGAACGCATGCGCATCCGCATGGGCAATCTCTCCATGTGGAATCACCCCATCCACCTGCACAGCAATCCGTTCTGGGTAACGGGCAGCGATGGCGGACGCTGGCCGCGCAATCAGTGGCGGCGCGAAGTCACGGAGATTGTCGGCGTCGGCCAGATGCGCGACATCGAGTTCATCGCAACCGAACCCGGCGACTGGGCGTTCCACTGTCACATGGCGCATCACACGATGGGGCCGATGGGACATGCCATCCCCAATCCCGCAGGTGTCGATCAGAGCGGCGTCGAGGCGGAGATCCGCAAGTTCCTTCCCGGCTACGGCGCGATGGGCCAATTCGGGATGGCCGAGCACAGCGGCCACGTCGCGATGGGCCTGCCGGGGCCGGACAACACGTTGCCGATGATGACCGGCGAAGGCCAGTTCGGACCTATCGAGATGGGCGGCATGTTCACCGTGGTCAAAGTGCGCGATGACCAGAAGGCCGGCGACTACAGCGATCCCGGCGCGTATCGCTACCCGAAGCACCTGATCGCCAAGAAGGTCAGCGGCGATCCCGACTTCGGCGACCCACCGCGACGCAATCCCTACGGCAAATCCACCTCCGGTCCGCTGGCGACGCCGACGATGCCCAAGGGCGAGTCGATGCCCGGCATGGACCATTCCCAGCACGGTAGGTGAGCGCGAGGCGCACGATGAAAACTCTCAAGGTTCTGCTCGCTGCCGGGCTGCTCGCCGGCCTGGGTGGGCTCGGCGTTCTCTACTCCGGGCTCTATCCGATGGGCGCGGACGTGCCGCACAACGCGCTTACGTACTGGGCGCTGGAGACGCTACGCGAGCGTTCTATCGCGCGCTCGATCCGCGACATCGAGGTGCCGCCGCTGGACGATCCGCAACTGCTGCTGGCGGGCGGCGCCGACTACAACGACATGTGCGCCGGCTGCCATCTCCAGCCCGGCAAGCGAGAGTCGGACTTCACGCTCGGCCTGTATCCACAGCCGCCGAATCTTGCGATGAGCGCCGAGGCGCATCACCACGCCGAGGGCGGTGAAGGCGGCGGGCACGGCGATGCCAAGACCAGTGCAGCGCGCCAGTTCTGGATCATCAAGCACGGCATCAAGGCCAGCGGCATGGCCGCATTCGGCAAGACCCACGACGACGCACGCATGTGGGCGATCGTCGCCTTCCTGCAGAAGCTGCCGACGCTCACGCCGGTGCAATACCAGATCCTCACGGCGCGCGCGCCGGGCGAGACGGGTCACGACGCACACGGCGCGGCGGCCGAAGCGCCTACGGCTGAAGCAAGCGATGGGGAATCCGAGGCGCATGCGCACTGAGCCTGCGCCGCGCAGCGCGTTCCGGTGGCCGTTGCCTTTGCACAGGGCGAGCGGCTTCGGCCTGTTCCTGCTCGGCGTTCTCATAGGCTTGCCGACGCCGGCTCCCGCAGCCGGCGGCGGACTGGACGATCCGGTGGCCACCGTGAACCAGTTCCGGGCGGCACTGGAGGACGGCAACGTCGCGCGGGCGCTGGCGCTGCTCGCACCAGAGGTTCTTGTCTACGAGGCCGGTGCCGAGCAGGTGTCTCGCGAGGAGTACCTCGCGCGTCACCTCAAAGCCGACATCGCCCATCTCGCAACGGTATATGTCGATACTCTGAGCCAGAACGGACACGCGGACGAACGCAGCGCTTGGGTGACGACGCGGTCGCGCTGGGTCGCGCGCGAAGCGGACCCTCGACCTCCGGCAACCGTGACCGAGACCATCGTGTTGAGCCGCTCGCCGCAGGGCTGGCGGATCGTGCACGTCCATTGGTCGTCATCGGCTTCGCCGTGAGCGGCCGATACTCGCCACTGCCGGGTATGGACCGCGATCCCCTGGTCGTGGACGCGGCGCTCGATCTGCACGCGGCCCTCATTCCCTTGCTGAGTGTCGTACTGACACGTCGTAGCGGCGAGTTCTCCACCCTGTGCGAGATCGGCTGTGGATCGGGCCGTCTGCTGCGCGACTGTACCGAGCGACTGCCGCAGATCGTCCGCTACGTCGGGCTGCATGACAGCCGCACGCAGACGCAACTCAACCGGGCGCTCTATCGCGACTTTCCGATCCGTTTCGAGTGCATTTCACTGCTCGACTGGTTGGCCACGCAGGCAGCGCCCGGGTCGGTCTTTATTACCGACGCCGACGAACTGAGGTCATTCGACGCGGCACTGCTCGGCGCGATCTGGCGCGCATGGCGACAGTCCTTGCGACCCGCACTGCTGGCCATCGCGATTCCGGTGCCTGCGGGCACCGCAGCCGGTTCCGAGCTGCCGCTGCTCGCCGACATCCGCCGCCACGCGCGCGCCGTCCGGTATGCCATCGAGATGAGCTTCGCCAACCGGCAGGTCTGCTTGGTCGTCGCCGAATTCTGACCCGTCCCTTCAGCCCATCACTTGCTCCGGGAGAGCCACGATGAAACTCAAGATTCTGCTGACGGCGATTGCCATCCTGATCGCCGCCTGCGGCGCCAAGACGCCGGGTGACCAGCCCACCATCGAGGTGTGGAAGAGCCCCACCTGCAACTGCTGCTCGAAATGGATCGAGTATCTGCGCAAGGAGGGCTTCAAGGTCGTCGCGCACAACGAGACGGCGATGAACCCCTTGAAAGCCAAGCTCGGCGTGCCGCAGCCGCTCGCGTTCTGCCACACCGGTGTCGTGGATGGCTACGTGATCGAAGGCCATGTCCCGGCCGCCGACATCCACAAGCTGCTCGCCGATAAACCCGCCGCGCGCGGGCTCGCGGTCCCTGGGATGCCCATCGGATCACCCGGCATGGAACAGGGTGACCGCCGCGACGCCTACGAGACCGTGCTGTTCACGGCGGAAGGAACCACGCAGACCTTCGCCGAGCATGGCGACCGCAAGCCCGCCGCGTCGGAACAACCGTGAACGACGCGCGACACGATGCCTGGCTACGTCCGCTGCTCGAACAGTGGCGCCGCGACCCCGGCGGCACCTACCTCGGCTGGTTCCTGTGGGAGGAACGGCTCAAGAACTTCCGCTCGATCCGCCGCGGCGTGGAAGCGGTCGTCGCGGAGATAGACGCGGATCGCTTCGGCAACGTCTACAAAGGCTCGTCCCTGGAGACCGTTGTCGGCTCCATCGCCGAGCAGCGACAGATCTTCAAGGGTGCGGACCACGCTTTCCTGTGGAAGCCCAAGCTGCGCATTCCCGACATCTACGAAAGCCGCCCGAATCAGCAAGCCTTCGGCCGCTTCCTCGACACCTGCGCCTGCTGCTCGCACGAAGCGCCGGTGCTGTCGGCGATCCGCCAACTTGACCAGATGAAGATCAAGGGGCTGGGACCGGCAGCAGCGAACCTGCTGTACTTCCTGCATCCCACGCTCGTGCCGCCGTTCAACACCGCCATCGTGCGCGGCTACAACCGCGTGACCGGCGCCAAGGTGAAGTTGGGTCGCTGGGACGAGTATCTGGCCATGCGCGAGGGCATGCTCGCGCTCAACGCCGCGCACCGGCCGCTGCTCTCGAATGATCTGGGCGCCATCGCTGGCTTCCTGTTCGACATCGGCTCGGATCGCTATCCGCTGCCGCCTGACGCGGCCGACGCTGCGGCGCTGTTGCGCTGGCAGGCCGACCTTGCGCGCGTGCGCGAGGAGAGTGCGCGCGAAACACGAGCGCTCGCCCAAGCCTGCGAAGCCGATCTCACACACACCCAGGTCCAGGGCTGGCTGCGCGACCTGGGCCATGCGCTGGGCTTCCGCGTGTGGATCGCGAGCAATGATCGCGGTCGTTCCTATGCGCAGGGTCATCTGGGCGACGGCTGTCTCGACGTGCTACCGGCCCCGATCGTGAATTGCGGTGCGGAGGACACCATCCGCCTGATCGACGTGCTGTGGCTGTCGGCCGAGCACGACAGAGTCGCGGCCGCCTTCGAGGTGGAGCACAGCACCAGCATCTACTCCGGCATCGTGCGCATGCTCGATCTCGCACTGGGACTGCCGGACCACCTTGCTGGCGCGTATTTCCTCGTGGCCCCGGATGATCGCGAGGGCGCAGTTCGCGCACAGTTCGCACGTCCGGCATTCAGTCGGGTCTCGGAACTCGACCTGCGCTTCCTGCCCTACGAGGCGCTGCGCGTAAACCGCGAGCCAATGGCGCGCTTTGGCACTGGGCTCAAGGCCGTGCAGGCCATCGCCAAGCCGCTGAGCAGCAATGCGACGAGCGCATCCGCATGACGTTCGCCCGCCTCACGCCCGAAGCGCTGCTCGCGCGCCTCGAACGGCCCGAGCCGCTGCTGCTGCTCGACGTGCGCCGCGCTGGCAGCCTGCAAAAACAGCCATTCGGTATCAGCGGCGCGATCCCGGTGGTGCTCAATCCGTCGGGGTCCGAACTGCCCGACATCGAGCGCGACCGCGAGATCGCGGTCTACTGCCTCTGCGCGGGTCAGGCCTCCAGCACGCGCGTGGCGCAGTGGCTGATCGAGGCCGGCTACCTTCGCGTCTCGGTGCTCGAAGGCGGATTGCCCGCCTGGCGTGCCGCGAACCTGCCGATCTGGCAGGTGGTGACCCGTCCCGACCTGCGCTGGACACCGCTGGATCGTCTGCTTCCGGTTGCCGGAGGAAACACGGGTTCTTCCACACTCATCGCCGAGCGCGCATTCCTCTCCGGAGTGTTACTGCCAACACGCCGCGACATGGCCGTGCTGTTCGTGGACATGGTGGATTCCACGCGCCTGCTCGCCGCGCATTCGGCCGAGACGGTGCTCGCGCTGGTGCAGGCTTTCATGGAAGTCGTGGTGCGGGTCGCCGTGCAGCACTGCGGAGACGTGCACGACTTCGAGGGGGATGGCGCCATGCTGTACTTCTCCGATGTGGCCGACGCCCTGCCGGCGGCGTTCGAGCTGCGTCGGCAACTGCTGCGGACGCGATCCTTGGAGACGCGGATGCCGCTCGCGCGCATCGCGCTCGACGCCGGCCCGCTGGTGATCGGTTACGTGGGCACGCGCGAGCGACGCGGGCTGTGCTTCGTCGGCCCCAGCATCAACACCGCCGCGCGCGTGCTCAAGCAAGCCCCGCCCGGCGGCATCGTCGCGACCGTGCGCGTGATCCGGCAGGGCCGCTACAGCGCGCCCGATTGCGTGGAGCGCTTCGCGCGCATGCCCAACCGCCTGCGCCTCAAGGGCTTCGATCAGACCCAGCCGGTCTACCTGTCGCTGCCCGCCGCCGATGACCTGGTGCTGCCAACGCCCAGCCCTGACGAAATATGCGACGCGGAATCGCCCGCCTCGTGAATAACGCGGTCCCCCGGAGAGAACGATGAAACGCATCAACGAACGTCTTGCACGAAGTATCGCCGCGACGATGCTCGGGCTGTCCTTCGCAGCGTCCGCGCAGGACAGCGCCGATCCGTATCCGGTGATCCCGCTGGCCTCACCCCCATCGCCTTCGCTGCACGCCGGCCACGCGCAGCAGTTGGCACCTGCGGGCGTGATGCTGGGTCACAGCGGCAAGTGGATGCTCGGCTACGAGTTCGGATACGAGCGCATGAACGGCAATCTCGACGGGTCCGACCGCATCGGCACCAGCGAGATCCTTCAATCCTTCTTCGCCTCACCGACCGAGATGCGCATGCAGATGCACATGGCCTCGCTGATGTACGTGCCACGCGAGGGCCTGTCGCTGATGGCGATGGTGCCGTACCTCGTGAAGGACATGGATCACGTCACGGTGGACGGCGAGCGCTTCAAGGAAGAGACCGACGGTCTCGGCGACATCGAGCTGCGCGCGCACTACACGGTGCGCGAAAGCGCGGACCACCGACACCTGCTGTATTTCAATGGCGGCGTGGCCCTGCCCACCGGCTCGATCAACGAGCGCCTCAACGGTGCGCGGCTCGAATACCCGATGCAGCTCGGCGCCGGCACCGTCTCGATTCTGCCGGGGCTGAGCTACATCGGACAGCAAGCCGACTGGGGCTGGGGCCTCGACTTCCAGCCGACGTTGCGCGTCGGCGAGACCCGCTACGACTACCGGCTCGGCGACCAGTACCGGATCAATGCCTGGGCCATGCGCCGCGTCACGGAGTCGCTGAACCTGTCGCTGCGCGCGGATGGCCGCCGCGTCGGCAACATCACGGGCGCTGACGAAGCCCTCGACCGCGAAGACGAGCCGACGAAGGACCCCAATCTCCAAGCTGGGCGCCGCATCGACGTGCTGCTGGGCCTCAACTTCCAGCCCTCCGGCGGCAGTGGCGGCGAGAACCAGCGCTTCTACCTCGAAGCGGGCGTGCCCGCCTATCAGTCGCTCGATGGCCCGCAGCTCAAGTCCACCTTTGTCGGTCGCTTGAACTGGCAATGGCACTTCAACTGATGCAGCGCTCCCCAATCCACCTTCACTCCATTCCTCACGCTCCGACCCCTATGACCTCACTTCGCATTGCCGCACTTTCGTCCAGCCTGCTGCTGTCGGCCTGTTCGTCGCTCGGACCGTTCAAGGAAGCCGACGCCAATCAGGATGGTGCGGTCAGCCACGACGAGGCCGCCGCACGCTCCGAGGAGCTGGCGTCGCTGTTCAACACAGCCGACGACGATCAGGACGGCGTGCTGAACGAAGAGGAATACGAATTCGTCCGCGCATTCCTGCAGAAGTCGCGCACGTCAACTCACCAGGGTCCGCCGAAGACACGAGCGGGGTCCGGCGGCGGTGGCGGACATTCGCACTGATGGACAACCGGAACGCGCTCATGAAGAAAACTTTGATCACGCCATTACTTCTCTCGGCCGGACTCTCTGCTTGCGCGATGCTCAATCCATTCGGTCGGGCCGATGCCGATTCCGATGGCCGCATCAGCCGTGACGAGGCGTCGGGTTCCGAAGACCTTCTCGCCGTCTTCAGCAGTGCCGACGGAAATCAGGACGGCTTTCTCAACTCTGTGGAATTCGGCAATGCCGAACAACTGATCGCCGGCTGGAAAAGAGCGCACGGCGACGCGGCCGGTGGCGGTGCGGGTGATGGCGGAGATGGACATGGCGGCCACTCGCACTGAGTGGGCCTCGAACAGCTTGACCTCCCCTTCATGGGAAGGTGCAAGCTGCGTCTATCGGCAAGGTGCTGGTTTGAAGATTGATTGTCCGCACACAGCAGCGCACATCTGAAACATCGCCACAAAAATATGTTCCCGCCCGCCTATCCCCACGATCCCATTATCGAGCTGTATCCGGATGTCTACCTGCTTCACGGCAGCATCCGGATGGGACCGGGCATGCGCATGAACCGCAACATGGTGATCCTGCGATCTTCCGGCGAACTCACGCTCATCAATCCAGTCCGAATGTCGGAAGCGGGCCTCAGTGCGCTTGATGCCCTGGGAAAAGTTGTACGCCTCATCCGCCTCGGTGACTTTCACGGCCTCGACGACCGCTTCTATGTCGAGCGATATCGCGCTGACTTTTGGTGCCAAGCTGGCCAGGAGAGCTACCCGCAGCCCAAAGCGGATGTCGTCTTCAGCGAAGCCGTCGATTGCCCGGTGTGCGGCACCTCGTTCTTCATTTTCGAGAACGCACGTTTTCCGGAGGCGGCCATATTCATCCCTCGATACCGACTACTCATCACCACCGATAGCCTTCAGCACTGGAATGGCTACACCTACTTCACTGCATTCACCAAGGTGGCGTTCAAGCTGCTCGGCTTCAAGACTGGATTGAACATTGGCGGGCCTTGGGTCAAGCGCGTCACGCCAAAAGGCGGCTCCATGAAACCAGACTTTGATCGCCTTCTGGCCTTCGACTTCGATGCGATCATCGGGGCACATGGATCGATTCTGAAGTGCGGCGCCAAGGAAGCGCTCGTTAAAGAGATGCAAAGAGCGTTCGGGTGAAACTCCTGCTGGTCATCGTCGCCACGCTGTGCACTCGGGTCAGCGTTCCCAGCCGGGATAGATACTGTGCGCGGTACTGATGTTCAATGCGAAGGCCCCGCTCGGCACTTTCTCGCAACACCCTGCACAAAGTCCTTGACTCTGGACTATGGTCCAGCCTTTACGATGCGTCATGCCATCGAGCGACTCGAACGATCGGGCATGAATGCAGTCTTCAGAACACACGCGAACCCGGAATACAGAGCTACTATTCTCTTCATGCTGCGCCGACTCCTCATCCTGTTCTTCATCCTCACGAACCTGACCAGCCAGGTCAGCGTTGCGTACTCGTGCGCGATGATGGGTGACGCGCCGGTGGTGGTGAAGAAGTGCTGCTGCGACCCCGAAGCGCGCGTCTCGCATTGCGACAAGAGCATGGACGGCGAAAACGGATGCTGTGACACCGTCATCGACGTCACGGCCGGCGCCAGCGACCAGGTCGGTTCTGTGGCCGCGACGGTGAAGCTTCCCGACTTCGATCCGCACGTCATGCCGGCGCTGCTGCCGGTGCTGTTCGCCCTCGTGTTGCCGTCCCAGACAGCTACAGACCACTGGGATGCTTCACGCGACCACAGTCTCTACGGGACTGATCTGTATCTGCGCACGCAGAGACTGAAGCTATAGAAACCCGCGTTTCGACCGGGGCACAGCGCCCCGCGTGACACCGCGTTCGACCTCCGTGGTCGGCGCGCACTCATCCCTGTCGAAAAGCGAGGTTTCCCATGAACACCGTCCGTACTCCGCGTGCGTTCGCACGCCTGCTGTTTGCCGTCTCCCTCAGCGCTGCTTCCCTGACCCCGGCGCTCGCCGCCGATCCGACCTGCGAAGCCAAGTCCTCCGCCAGCATCACGACCCTTCCCGCACCGGGTTCGATCGAAGGCTGGAAGATGGCGAAGTTTCCCTGGCTGTATCTGCCCAAAGCGCCCGTCACGCCGGTCACCACGCACTTCCCGGAGCCCGGTTCGGCCGAGGCCTTGAAGATGGCCAAGACGCCGTACCTGTACTACCCGCGAGTGGCCGCAAGCGCGGACTCGGGAAAGCGCTGGCCGACGCCGGGTTCGGCCGAAGCGGTGATGTACTACAAGACGCCGTACCTGATGAATCGACGGTCGGCCGCCGATTCTTCCTGCCCTTGATCTGAACCAGTCGTGGCGCCGCGGCGCTTCCAGTGAGCTCCCGCTTGCTGGAGGCGCCGCGCCGCCCACCAGGGAGTCTGTATGTCCGATTTCAAGATTCGCCGGCGACTCATCGCCGTCCTGCTGGTTTTCGCCAGCCCGTTTGCCTTCGCCCAGGACGAGGGCACTGCGCTGGAACTCGGCGAGGCGCAGGCGCTGGCGATCACTCGCCAGCCGCTGCTTGAAGGTTTGAGCGCGCAGGCGCGCGCCGAGCGCGAGTCGGCGGTTGCCAGCGCGCAACTGCCCGATCCCCAACTGTTCGGCGGCATCCAGGATCTGCCCGTCACCAGCGGTGATGCCGGCTCCTTCACGCGCGACAGCGACACGCAGATCCAGGTCGGCGTGATGCAGGAGTTTCCGCGTGCGGCCAAGCGCCATCTCCGCGGTGCGCTCGTTGAGCGGGAGGCCGATCGCCTCGACGCCGAGCATCACCTGGCCGAGCGCACGATCCGCCGTGATGCGGCCCTGGCCTGGCTGGAACTGTGGCGGTACGACCAGGCGCGGATGCTGACCCGCGCGAGCCTTCGCGAGGCCGAGGCACAGACGCAGGCGGTCGAGATCGCGCTCAAGACCGGCACCGCGACGCAAGCCGAACTACTGGCGGCGCGCGTGGAGGCGGGACGCCTGCGCGATGCCGTTGCGGGCAGCGAGCAGAGCATCGAGCACGCGCGCAACCTGCTGTCGCGCTGGATCGGTGAGGCAGCGTTCCGGCCGGTCTGTCCCGACCTTCCGGCTTCACCGACGTTGCCGCCGCTCGACGTTGTCCTGGCGCGCGTGCGCTCACATCCGCACCTGGGCGGCCTGCGCGTGCAGATCGCGGCGGCAGAGACGGCCGCCGATCTGGCCAAGGCAGACTACGCGCCCGACTGGCGGGTCGAGTTGGGTTACGCGGATCGGCCTGCATTCTCCGAGATGGTGAGCCTGCAGGTCGGCATCGACTTGCCGGTGTTCACGCGCAATCGTCAGGACCGTGGCCTGGCCGCGGCACTGGCCAAGGGTGAGGCTGCCGAATCGGCCGTGCAGGACGCGCTGCGTCAGCTCGAATCCGAGGCACGGCTGAATCGTCAGGACAGCGAGCATCTCGCCGAGCGCCTCAAGAATTACGACGTGGAGCTGTTGCCGCAGGCGGCCAGTCGCATCGAGGCCGCGATCGCCGGCTGGGGTGCCGGCCGCAATGGGCTGCGCGAGGTCCTCGACGGCCGCCGCGCCGCGCTCGAACTGCAGATGGCCCGTCTCGAACTCCAGCACGACGCGGCCAAGCACGTCGTCCAACTTCACTATCTCGGCGCCTACGACGGCGTCGCGGAGAACACGCATGAATAAGAAAGTCCTCGTCATTGCGACGCTCGTGGTCGCGACCGGCGCCGCTGGCGGCTGGTGGTACGCGCAGAACGCCGAGCCGCACAAGCACCAGCTCACCAAGATCACCGACGAAGCTGGGAAGGTTTACTACACCTGCCCCATGCATCCGCAGGTCAAGCAGGGAGCACCCGGCAACTGCCCGATCTGCGGCATGAAGCTCACCCGGCGCGAAGAGCAGTCGCCCGGTGATGCGGGCAAAAAGTCGGAGCGTGAGGTTCTCTACTGGTACGACCCGATGAAGCCGGACCAGCACTTCGACAAGCCCGGCAAGTCGCCCTTCATGGACATGCAGCTCGTGCCCAAGTACGCCGAGGGCAATGGCATGGCCATGGAAGGCGGAACGATCGTCGAGATCGATCCCCGCATGGCGCAGAACCTGGGTATGCGCACCGCACCGGTTACCGCCGGCACCTTCTGGCAGCGCGTCGATGCTGTCGGCAGCGTGATGGTCGATGAGCGCCGCATCGTCTCGGTCGAGGCACGCGCGGCCGGATGGGTGGAGCGACTCGATGTGCGCAGCGTCGGCGACACCGTGACGCGCGGTCAGGTCCTGGCCGGGGTCTATTCGCCGGACCTGCTCGCCGCCCAGGAAGAACTGGTGCTCGCGCAGAAGCTCGGCGACAAGACGCTGGTCGATGCGGCGCGCACCCGCTTGAGCCTGCTCGGGGTGAACGGTACCGGCGGCGCGCAGCGGCGTGTCGCGATCACCGCGCCGCAGGCGGGCGTGGTGACGGAACTGATGGTGCGCGAGGGGGCGCAGGTCACACCCGGCATGCCGCTGATGAAGCTGGCCGACCTCTCCAAGGTCTGGGTGCAGGTGGAGGTTTCGGAGGTGCAGGCGTCGTGGGTTGCGGTGGGCAAGCCCGCCGAGGCCCGTTTCAAGGCGCTGCCCGGCCGGGTGTTCGAAGGCACGGTCGATTACCTCTATCCGATGCTCGACGCCCAGACCCGCACGTTGCGGGCGCGCCTGGTGTTCGACAACGCGGACGGCGCACTGAAACCCGGCATGTACGCGGAGGCCACGCTGTTCGGCGGCGCCAAGGCGGACGTGACGATGGTCCCGAGTGAAGCGGTGATCCGCACCGGGACGCGCAGTGTCGTGCTGGTGGCCGAGGACGTCGGCCGCTACCGCCCTGTGGAAGTGGTCCTTGGGCCCGAGCGCAGCAATGAGATCGTCGTGATGGAGGGCTTGCAGGCCGGACAGCAGGTCGTCGTCTCCGGGCAGTTCCTGATCGATTCCGAGGCCAGCCTGCTCGGCGCCTATCAGCGCATGGGCGCTGACACCGGCATGAAGGACGGAGCGTCTGGAACACAGTCCACGGAATCCACGGGCATGCCCGGCATGAAGGGAATGTCCGATATGGAAGGCATGCCCGGCATGCACGACGACAACGAGATGGGCGGGATGGAGAAGTCGAAGTGATCGCCCGACTCATCCGATGGTCGGTCCATAACCGCTTCCTGGTGCTGCTGGGTGCCTTGATGGTCACCGCCTGGGGCGTGTATGCGACCTTGAACACGCCGCTCGACGCGCTGCCCGATCTTTCCGACACGCAGGTGATCGTCCGCACCACGTATCCCGGCCAGGCCCCGCAGGTGGTCGAGGACCAGGTGACGTATCCGCTCACGACGACACTGCTGTCGGTGCCTCATGCCAAGACGGTGCGCGGCTACTCCCTGTTCGGTGAGAGCTTCGTGTACGTGCTGTTCGAAGACGGCGTCGATCTGTACTGGGCGCGATCGCGCGTGCTGGAGTACCTGAGCCAGGTGCAGGGCCGTTTGCCCGCTACCGCGCGCGCCGCACTGGGGCCGGATGCCACCGGCGTCGGCTGGATCTACGAGTACGCCCTGCTGGATCGCACGGGCAAGACCGACATCGCCCAGCTTCGCGCCCTGCAGGACTGGTTTCTGAAGTACGAGCTGAAAACCGTGGAGAACGTCGCGGAGGTCGCGACCCTCGGTGGCTTCAACCGGCAATACCAGATCGTGCTCGATCCCTCGCGGCTGCGCGCCTATCGCTTGCCGGTCGAAACCGTCCTGGCCGCGGTGCAGGTCGCCAACGCCGAGTCGGGCGGCTCGGTACTGGAACTGGCCGAAGCCGAGTACATGGTGCGTGCGCGCGGGTACCTCAAGACGCTCGACGATTTCCGCGAAACCCCGGTAGGGCTGGGAGAGAACGGAACGCCGATCCTGCTGCGCGATGTGGCGACCGTGCAGATCGGTCCGGAGACGCGGCGCGGCATCGCCGAGCTTGATGGCGAAGGCGAAGTCGTGGGTGGCGTCATCGTGCTGCGCTCCGGAGAAAATGCGCAGTCCACCATCAAGGCCGTCAAGGCCAAGCTGGAGGTGCTCAAGGCGAGCCTGCCCAAGGGTGTTGAAATCGTCGAGACCTACGACCGCTCGCAGCTGATCGAACGCGCGGTGGAGAATCTTTCGCACAAGCTGCTCGAAGAATTCCTGGTTGTCGCCGTCGTCTGTGCGCTGTTCCTCTGGCACCTGCGCTCCGCCCTGGTTGCGATCATCACACTACCCATCGGCATCCTCGCCGCGTTCAGCGTGATGCATGCGCAGGGCATCAACGCCAACATCATGTCCCTTGGCGGGATCGCCATCGCCATCGGCGCGATGGTCGACGCCGCCGTGGTGATGATCGAGAACGCGCACAAGAAACTCGAGCAATGGCGGCACGAGCACGATGGTTTGGACCCTCAAGGGGCCGAGCGCCTGAATCTCATGGCGGACGCCGCCGCCGAAGTGGGCCCGGCGCTGTTCTTCAGCCTGCTGAGCATCACGCTCAGCTTCGTGCCGGTGTTCACGCTGGAGGCCCAGGAGGGCCGGCTGTTTGCGCCGCTGGCCTACACCAAGACGTACGCGATGGCCGCCGCGGCGGGCTTGTCGGTGACGCTCATTCCCGTGCTAATGGTCGCGTTCATCCGCGGCAAGATCGTCGATGAGACCGCCAATCCGCTGAACCGCGTGCTGATCGCGCTGTACCGGCCGGTGATCGACAAGGTGCTGACGTATCCGCGCGCCACGCTCGGCATCGCCGTGCTCGTGGCCCTGGCCACGCTGTGGCCGGCGACGCGCCTGGGCAGCGAGTTCATGCCGCCGCTGGACGAAGGCGATCTGCTGTACATGCCGACCGCCTTGCCGGGTCTGTCTGTTGGCAAGGGCGCCCAGATCCTCCAGCAGACCGATCGCATCCTGAAAACCTTTCCCGAGGTGCAGCGTGTGTTCGGCAAGATCGGACGTGCGGAAACGGCGACCGATCCGGCGCCGCTGGAGATGGTCGAGACCACCGTGATGCTTAAGCCCAAGTCCGAGTGGCGCGCGGGCCTGACGACCGAGAAGCTGATCGAGGAGATGGATGCGGCGCTGAAGTTGCCGGGCATGGGCAATGTCTGGGTGCAGCCCATCCGCAACCGCATCGACATGCTCGCCACCGGCATCAAGTCGCCGGTCGGTGTGAAGATCTCGGGACCGGACTTGAATGTGATCCAGCAGATCGGCAACCGGATCGAGACCGTGGTCAAGCAGGTGCCGGGCACGGTGTCGGCGTTCTCGGAGCGCGTGTCAGGCGGTCGCTACATCGAGGTCACACCGGATCGCATCGCCGCGGCCCGCTACGGCATGAGCATCGCCGACGTGCAGCGCATCGTGAGCATCGCCATCGGCGGCGAGAACATCGGGGAGACGGTCGAGGGCCTGCAGCGCTTCCCGATCAACCTGCGCTACCCGCGCGAGCTGCGCGACTCGGTGCAGGACCTGCGCGATCTGCCGGTGGTGACGATGCGTGGCGAGACCCTCACCTTGGGCAGCATCGCCAGCGTCGCGATCACCGACGGGCCACCGATGATCAAATCCGAAAACGCACGCCCCAACGGCTGGATCTACGTGGACATCCGCGGCCGTGATCTGGGCGGTTACGTGGCGGAAGCGCGCAAGGCCGTTGCCGAGCAGGTGCAGTTGCCCCCCGGTTACTCGGTCGCTTGGTCGGGGCAGTTCGAGTACCTGGAGCGCGCGACGAAGCGTTTGCAGATCGTGGTGCCCTTCGTGCTGGCCATCATCTTCCTGCTGCTGTACCTGACGTTCCGCAGCGCGGCCTCGGCTGCGCTGATCATGGGTACGCTGCCGTTCGCGCTGGTGGGTGGCTTCTGGCTGATCTACGCGCTCGGGCATCACCTGTCGGTGGCCTCGGGCGTAGGTTTCATCGCGCTGGCAGGTGTCGCCGCCGAGTTCGGGGTGGTGATGCTGATCTACCTGGACAAGGCGATCCAGGACCGTCGCGAACGCGGCCAGATGCAGACGGAGTCCGATCTGCGCGACGCCCTGATCGAAGGCGCCGTGTTGCGCGTGCGTCCCAAGGCCATGACCGTCGCGGTGATCATCGCGGGCCTGGTGCCACTGTTCATCGGCACGGGTACCGGCAGCGAGGTGATGCAGCGCATCGCCGCGCCGATGATCGGTGGCATGGTGACGGCGCCGCTGCTGTCGATGTTCGTGGTGCCGGCGGTGTACCTGCTGATCAACCGGCGGAAAGTGGCACAGCCCTCAGGTGAGGCCGTGGCTTGAAGACCCGCTTCGTCATGCTGTTTCTGCTGGCCTCGACCGCGATCCACGCGGTCTGGGAGTTCGTTCAGTGCGCGCCGCTGTATGTCGAAGGCCGCTTTCCGATGAGCCTCGCGAACATGCTGCGGGTCACCGTCGCGGACGTGAGCCTCAGTGCGCTGATCTATGGCGCGGTCGCGCTGGCGCAGCGGGATGTCGCCTGGGGCCTGCAACCCAAGCGATGGGCTCTGCTCGCGGCTATGGCGACCGGTGCTGCACTCGCGGCGGGCATCGAGTGGCACGCGCTGTCGAATCATCGCTGGTCGTATTCGCCATGGATGCCCACGATCTTCGGCCTCGGCTTGCTGCCGCTCCTGCAGCTCGGCGCAGGCACCGTCCTCCCGCTCTGGATGGGACAATGGGGATCAAGAGGCCGTCCTGCGGTGTCCGAAACGCCGAACCGTCGGACAGATGTGAAGGGGTCATCTGAAATCATGAGTGACAAACTGGTGGTACCTGCGGCCATCACTGCGGCACTGGAATCCTTCGACCATCGCGCAGGACCGTGCACCGAGCACGAGATCTCCAGTGCGATCCAGGCTGTTCGGGCGCCTTCGGGACAGGTGACCGAAGCGGAGAACAGCGGCGCTTGGGCCGAGCTGCTTGCGTTCTCGCTCACGGGCGGCGCCCGCGAAAACCCCTGGAACACCTACTTCGGCCCCCACAGCACCCAGGAAGATGCCGCCGGGAAGCGGTACTACACGCCGAACCTGGAGGGCGTCGGACCGGAATTCATCGCGCATTGGGCACAACGCGCTGACGCCGTCGGGAACCCGATCCTCAAGGCCCGCTACGCGGACCTGTGCTGGGATCTCGGACGTCGGATCACCGGGGCGAAACCGGCAATCCGCTTCGCGCATCTGGCGATTGACGCCTATCTCGATGGCGCCGAACAGGGGCGCCATTCGGCCGTGACCCGCCAAGCCGTCGCGATCCGCCGTGCGGGACACATCGCGGTCAAGATTCAGGACGGTCCGAGGCGGGACCGTGCGCGCGCGGCGTTGCTGTCCCTGCATGCGCAGGCCATGGAACGCATCCGTGAGGGCGAACGAGGCCCCTGGTGGATTGGCTTCCGGGAGATGCAGGACAACAAGGGCCTGGGGTTCACCGAGCCCGAGCACACCCAACTGATCGCCGACGTCGAATCAGTGTTCGCGATGCGCACATCGGTCAGCGACCCGAAGCGCTTCGATCCTCGCGATGCGCGCGACGCGGCGCAGGCCCTGATTCATCAATACCGCGCTCGAAACCAGCCCGACGACGTCAAGCGCGTGCAGAGAGCGCTGGCGGCCTGCCTCGAACATTTCGCCGGGCTCGGCGATGCCATGCTCGCGGCGACGATTCTCCCGGACTGCGTCGAGCTCTACCGCGAGTCGGGATTGGCACAGGAGGCCCGTCGCGTGCAGCGCGTCCTGCAAGAAAAGATCCGCGACTCCCGCGCGTTGATGGGGCAGCATGAGGTCGTGCAGCAGATCCCCAAGGAGAAGATGGAGGACTGGCTCGCCGCGCAATGCGAGGGCGGGCTCGACGCGGCGCTCGGTCGCATTGCCGAGGTGTTCATCACCCGCGAGGCGGAGGTGCGCCAGCAGGTCGCCGACACCGCCAAGACCGCGCCGCTGTTCTCGCTGATCACCAAGACGATTCACGCCGCCGACCATGTCGCCGGAAAGGTCGGTAACGCGGCGGCTGACGAAACCGGCGCCCTGGTGTTCGACGCGCACCGTCTATCGCAGTTTGGAACCTTCTGGCTCTTCCACGCTCTCGATCGCGTCGTCGAACTGCATGGGAAGGATGCGGCCGGTTGGGCCGCCCGCATGAATGCTTCGGGCCTGTTCGACGACGACACCGCGTTGCTGACCAAGGGCGTCCAGGCCTGGTTCGACGACGATCATGTTCAGGCGGTCCACCTGCTCATTCCACAGATCGAGCGCGCGGTTCGGGAACTGATGCATCGCATTGGCCAGCCGGTCACCAAGCCGCACCGCGAGGTGGACGGCGTGTCGCAGTCGATCGGGATCGGCGATGCGCTGCACAGCGACGAGTTCAGCAAAGCCTATGGTCCCGATCTGCGCCTGCACCTGATGGCCTTGTACGCCGATCCCCGCGGCTGGAATCTGCGCAACCGAATGGCGCATGGCACCTTGTCGGCACGCGAGATGGATGCCGGGATGAGCGCCTGGCTCATCCAGACCTTGCTGCTCTTGAGTCGGCGGCACGCGCTCGTCGGCGAAGGGCCGGCCTGAGTCCGCCTCGATGACCGATGCCCCGACGCCGTGGCGCGGTCAGGCCCGAATAGACATCGGCTGGGGCCTGTTCGTGGGCCATGCGGGTGATGGAGAACCCCACGCGCACCACGCGGTACAGATCCTCTTTGCGGACACTCCACAGTGGGTATGGACCGCTTCCGCAGGAAGGCATCGCTACGCGGGATTTGTGATCGGCGCGGACGTGGAGCATCGGCTCGAGCCGACCACGGCGCCGGTGACGCTGTTGTACATCGAGCCCCATTCGACGCCCGGTGGACAGCTGCAGCGTTCGCTGAGCGAGGGTCTCCGCGCGCTCGACACGGAGCAGATGCGCGTCGCGCGTCTCGCGCTTGGCGAAGTCCCGACGAGCGCTGCGGTGGCGGCATCCGTCGCACTGATCGCGGGCGACGTCGCGCCCGCCAATGCGCCGGATGTCCGCGACGCCCTCATGGGGCAGCTGATCGAATCGCTACCCCTTGCGCTTCCGGATCGGGTGACCGCCGCGCACTTAGCGACGCAGGTAGGCCTGTCGGAAAGCCGCTTCCTGCATCGCTTCAGGGATCACACGGGACTGCCGTTACGACCATACCTGCGCTGGCGTCGTCTGCTCACGGCGATGACGCAGGTGATGTCGGGTCATTCGCTCACGAACGCCGCCGCGTCCGCCGGGTTTGCAGACTCCGCGCACTTCACGCGTACCTTCCGTCGCCACTTCGGCATCGCGCCGAAGACGCTCCTGGGCCTGCAGGCGCAACGCTGAGCAGCCGGATGCGTAACCAGTCGCCCTTGCCAGGCTAGTCGCTCCGCGCACGGCAGGCGGTATTTTTACGGTAGGTGATTCCCATGAGACGCTCGGGAAGCCAGATGAGCAGAGGCGCAATAGCCAGCGCCAACAGTAACCATTCCCTGGAATGATGCGCGTTGCCCACGTCAAGCCAAAAGCTGATGCCAGCGGCCAGTGCCAGCAACAGGAAATAGGGTCCGGTGAGATAACAGTGCAGTCGCTGACACCGCGCTGCATTGACGAGGCAGGCTGCGCCCATCACCACACAAGCGACAGCACCCAGCAGCAGAAGCATTGGAAGTCGGCCAGCTCCGAAGAACGCTGCTGCGGCAACCCCGCCCGGTACGATCCACAGCGCGAGCATGTGTGACGGTTTGCGGACGCTATCGCAGCTTTCAGGGTCGCGCACCGGATCACCCACAGCATTTGTCCTGTTGCTGGATCGGCGGGCACTTCACCGAACCGAACGAGCAGAAGACGCAGCAATCACCCGGTTTGGGCCGCAGGATCGTCTTGCAGTGGCTGCACTCGTAGAAGAACTGGCAGGCATCGGACGGCATGATCTCCATCTTCTCCGTACCGCAGTGTGGACAGGTCAAGACGGATTCAAACATCGCGGCGCTCATTGGCGTTGTCACTTCTGTACCGTCGAGGGAAAGCCGGCATCGGCGGTCGCCGCCGTCAGGTCCGCTGGCTTGGCCTTGTCGGGATCGAAGGTAACCCGCGCGGACTTCCGATCGAAGTCGATGCGGACATCGCTCACCCCGGCGACGCCTTGCAGCGATTTCTTGACGGTGATCGGGCACACCGCGCACGTCATGTTCTGAACATCGAGCGTGACGGTTTGAGGGGTCGCTGCAATAGCGGCGATTGGCAGTGCCGCGAGCAGGATCAGCGAAACCAGAGAATTGCGCATGGGAGAGTGAGTTTCAGTAGAACAGCGGGGCCAGCAACGGCACGGCAAGCAGGCCCAGCACCAGCATGCCAACGATCCAGAACATCATCCGTTGGCGCCGGAGGGTGTTTGGATCGGCGCAGGCTGTGCCCGGCTCGCAGACCGGTGGCACGACGTAGAGCTGCCGGAACGCCAGCGCGAGAAACGCCAGCGTCAGACCGATGAAGAACGGTCGGTACGGCTCCATTGCAGTCAGATGGCTGATCCACGATCCACCGATTCCGAGGGCCAGGAGCACCAACGGTCCGACACAACACACCGATGCGCCGATGGCGGCCAGTGCGCTCGCCGCCAGTGAGGAATTTCCTGTGAGTTTTGCCATTCCTAGGCTCTGAACCGATCCGATAGGCGACCACTCTAAACTCCGTACTGCGGTACAGAGTCAAGGAGACTTGCATGGCGGCAGGCATGACGATCGGCAAGCTCGCGAGCGCGGCCGGAGTGAACATCGAAACGGTACGGTACTACCAGCGGCTGGGCCTGCTCGATGAACCGACGAAGCCGTCGGATGGGTATCGGCGGTATACCGCCCAGCAGGCCAAGCGGCTTCGATTCATCAAGCGGGCGCAGGGCCTTGGTTTCACCCTGTCTGACATTGGGGGGCTCCTGAAACTGGACAACGCCTGCTTGTGCGCCGATACGCGGGAACTGGCCGCACAAAAACGGGCGTTGATCGAGCAGCGAATGGCTGATCTGGCTGTGATGAGGGAGCTGCTGACGGATCTCATCCGGCAGTGCGACGCGGGCGATAGCGGGAAAACCTGCCCGATCATTGAGGTGCTCGATGCCCCGTGAGTCACCGTGTCCTATTTCGACACCGCGTCAGCGAGCCGATGCGCAGGTGGGCGCCATTTTGTAGCCGGATCGTTCAAGCCGGCACGGTGATCCGAGGGGCATGCTCCTGGCCGACACTGGAGCGATACCGTGCGAACCCTGATCCGTTACCTGTCCTATCCGCTGATTGCCGGGGGCTCTGCTATTGCGCTGGTCGCCTTGGCCAGCAAGGGCGCGCCGTACTGGCCGCTGTTTCCGCTGATCGTGGCGGCGGGGATCGTCGGCGTGGCTCTGCTGGAGCGCATCGCGCCCTTTGAGGTGTCCTGGAACCGCGATCACGGCGGCGATACGGCAGTCGACGCCGCGCACTTCCTGGTGAGCTATCTGCTGATCCAGACGGCCGTGGCCTCGGCCTTCGGATTGCGCAAGCTGCTTCCCGAGACCTGGAGCTTCTGGCCCGATCAGGCGCCAATGGTTGTGCAGGTGTTGCTGGCCGGCGCTGTGATGGATTCGGGACTGTATGCGATGCACCGGGCCAGCCATGCACACGGCCTGCTGTGGCGTCTGCACGCGATCCATCACAGTCCGGAGCGCCTGTACTGGCTCAACGGCGGACGTCGCCATCCGCTGTCCGCGCTGGTGCTCGCGGGCCCGGGGCTGATGGTGCTGCTGGCGCTGGGTGCCACACCGATTGCGGTCGGCGCGTGGTTGAGCTTCATGAGCATTCACCTGGCGTTTCAGCACGCCAATCTCGACTACCGGCTCGGCCCTTTCCGGTTTCTGCTCGGCGTCTCCGAGATGCACCGCTGGCATCACAAGCGTGAATTCGAAGACGCACAGGTCAACTTCGGCGAGGTGTGGCTGATCTGGGATCACCTGTTCGGAACCTTCCACGATGCGCCTCGCAGCCCAGGCGCGGGAGAAGTGGGCTTGCATGGCGAGCCGATACCGGAGCGGTACTGGCATCAGCTACGCTGGCCGTTCACCTCGCAGTAGGGATGGATTGAGAAATTGGTCGATGAAGTGACCGATTTGACGTACGACTTCGGGGCCGTGGCTCCCGATTACGAAGACGCGAGCGATTTCTTCGATGACGTCGTGACTGGCTTCGCAGTCCGCTCTTGCACCGCAACGCTGAAGCAGGAATCCTCGGGCAGCATCGCAACCGCGCTTGCAGTGGCATCGCAGTTCCCGGGAGAGAGATTATGGCTAGAACCAAATTACTCACCGTCAAAACCAAGCCGGTCGCGGAGTGGCACGTCAAGCCTGCGGAGCTGAAAAAGCTTAACGCGGCGCCCACTCCCGCCGCTGCGAAGATCAAAACGCGAAAGCTGCGCATCGCGAAAGCAGATCTTCGGGTGATTCCCGATAAGTTCACTAAGGCTCACCTGCTGAATCCACAGATCTGGTGGCCGTACTACTTCTGCAGGCCGCGTTATCGCGTGCGGAAGAATCAGAAGAATCTCACACCGATCGAATGGCAACGCTTCATCCATGCGATCGAGGCACTGGCAGAAAGTGGCATGCCGAGCCTCACGTATTCGGAATTCGTGAAGGTCCATGTCGATGCCATGGATACCCCGGCCGGACACATGTGGGGCGCCCACGGCGGAGCCAATTTCCTGTCGTGGCATCGGGAATACCTCGCCAAGCTGGAGGCGCGGCTGATTGCGATCAATCCGCTGGTGACAATTCCTTACTGGGATTGGGTGACCGATCGCAGTGCAATACCTGCGGCGCTCACCGACGCTCACGACCTCTCCGATTGGGGCATCACGCGCGGCAGCACGTTCAACGGAAACAGCCTGGCCAGTGCAACCGACCTGAACAATTTGCTTGCAAGCACCAGCTTCAGCACGTTTCAGAGCACTTTGGAGGGCACGCCCTTTCACAATCGCCTCCATGTACTTGAACCGCCCCGGGAATTTCGGAGGCTCCATCACTTGAGAGAATGGAGCCATGACCAGAGCATCGAAGTATTCCCCGGAAGTGCAGGAGCGCGCGGTCCGGATGGTGTCGGAGCACGCGGCGCAGCACACCTCGCAGTGGGCGGCGATTGAATCGATTGCCGCGAAGATCGGTTGCACGGCTGAGACGCTGCGGCGCTGGGTGCGCCAGGGCGAGCGTGACGCCGGCGTGCGGCCTGGCCTGACCACGGCCGAGGGGGAGCGCATTAAGGCGCTGGAGCGCGAGAATCGCGAGCTGCGCCAATCCAACGAGATCCTGCGCAAGGCGTCGGCGTATTTTGCGCAGGCGGAGCTCGACCGCCCGTTCAAACGATGAAGACGTTCATCGACGAGCATCGCTCAGTCCACGGGGTCGAGCCGATCTGCAAGGTGCTGCCGATTGCCCCGTCGACGTACTACGCCCATGCGGCTCGCGAGGCCGACCCACAGCGCCGATCCGCGAGGGATCAGCGGGATCGGAGGCTGATGCCCCAGATTGAGCGAGTCTGGAACGAAAACTTCCAGGTCTACGGCGTGCGCAAGGTGTGGCGACAGCTCAGACGCGAAGGATTCGACCTGGCCCGCTGCACGGTGGCGCGCCTGATGAAGCGCCTGGGCCTGCGCGGCGTCATCCGCGGCAAGTCGGTGCGCACGACGGTGAGCGATGCCAACGCGCCGTGCCCGCTGGACCATGTCCGTCGGCACTTCAAGGCGGATCGACCAAACAAGCTGTGGGTCTCGGACTTCACGTACGTGTCGACCTGGCAGGGCTTCGTCTACGTCGCCTTCGTCATCGACGTCTTCGCCCGGCGCATCGTCGGCTGGCGGGCTTCGTCCTCGGCGCGGACCGATCTGGTGCTCGACGCGCTGGAGCAGGCGCTGCATGAGCGCAAACCGGTCGGGCCGGACCGGCTGGTGCATCACAGCGACAGAGGCGTCCAGTACGTGTCGATCCGCTACACCGAGCGTCTTGCCGACGCTGGTCTCGAACCTTCCGTGGGCAGCGTGGGCGACTCCTACGACAACGCCCTGGCCGAGACCATCAACGGCTTGTACAAGGCCGAGGTGATTCATCGACGGCCTTCCTGGCAACGCCGTGAAGACGTCGAGTGGGCCACGCTGCAGTGGGTGGACTGGTACAACAACCGCCGACTGATGGAACCTCTCGGCAACATTCCGCCAGCCGAAGCAGAAGCTGCCTACTATTCACAAATTCCGAGTCTCGCCCTCGCGGCGTGACTCACACCAACGAGCCTCCGGGAAAACCGGGGCGGTTCATACTGGTCGGTGGAACGATGGGAGGTAGCGGATCTCCCGCTGACCCGCTCTTCTGGCTTCACCATGCCTTTATCGACAAGATCTGGGCGGATTGGCAGGCGCTGCACCCGGGAATAAATCCGCCCAATCCAGGCGACGTCCTTCAGCCGGCACCGATCATGACTCGCACCGTCAGCCAAGTGCTTAGCGTTCAGTCGCTCGGATACGTGTACGCCTGAGGTCGTGGTGTGGCTGTCCGATCCACGCAGAAGCGGGCTTCGGGTTTGCCCCGTAGCCTGACGGAAGTGGGCGCGCCAGCGCTGTCCCACGCGAAGGCGCATCCATCCATCATGAAAGGCTTGACTCTGGACTAAGGTCCAGGCTTTACAGTCGCTCCACGTTTTGCAGATTCAACAGGAGCGACACATGGGCAGTTTCACCATCGGCAGGATTGCCAAGCTGGCCGATACGTCGATCGACACCATCCGCTACTACGAGCGGGAAGGTCTGATTTCGTCGCCAGCGCGCCGCGCATCGGGCTACCGCGACTACCCGCCGGACGTAGTGGGTCGCCTCCAGTTCATCCGCCGTGCCAAGGACCTTGGCTTCACGCTCAGCGAAATCGCGGAGTTGTTGACCCTTACGTCGCAGGCTGAACGGGACATGGCCGGAATGAAGGTCGCTGCCGAGGCCAAGCTGGGGCTGGTGGAGGACAAGATCCGGGAGCTGCAACGGATTCGCAAAGGGCTCAAGCGTCTGGTCGATGCCTGTCCCGGTCACGGCGCGCTCTCAACATGCCCGATCGTCAACGCGTTGAGCCAGGAGTCGAAGTCGTGAACGATTGCTGCCACACCCCCAAAGTGTCCGCCGAGAGTTCGGTCGGCTCGGCTCCCCTGAAGACTCCCGCGAAGGCCGCAGACGAGTCCTGCTGCGCGAGTCCGGGTCCGGCGACATCCGGGCACGAACATCATCATCACCATCACGGCTCACACGATATTCACGACCAACAAAGTCACGCCGCTGCCGATAAGGACCCGGTGTGCGGGATGACGGTAAATCCTGCGACGGCGAGGTCGCACGTCCATGTGGGGCGGACCTATCACTTCTGCAGCCAGGGCTGCCAGACCAAGTTCGCCGCCGACCCGGGCAAGTACCTCAACCCCAGGCCGGCTTCGGTCGCGCCGATGGCGGCGGCCGGGACGATCTACACGTGTCCGATGCACCCCGAAGTCCGTCAGGATCATCCCGGCAACTGCCCGAAGTGCGGCATGGCGCTCGAGCCGGAAATGCCGAGTCTCGAGGATGAGGGCGAGAACCCGGAGCTGCGCGACTTCACGCGCCGCTTCTGGTGGACCCTGCCGCTGTCGGTGATCGTGATGACCTTGGCGATGCTGGGGCACCGGCTGGGCTGGGTGAGCATGACCACACAGTCCTGGGTCGAGCTGCTGCTCGCAACGCCCGTCGTTCTCTGGGCCGGCTGGCCGTTTCTCGAACGGGGCGTGCAGTCGATCGGCAATCGCAGTCCGAACATGTTCACGCTGATCGGACTCGGTGTCGCGGCCGCCTACGTGTACAGCGTCGTGGCCACGATTGCGCCCGGCGTCTTTCCGGAGAGCTTCGCCGCCCACGGCCGGATCGGCGTGTACTTCGAAGCGGCGGCCATCATCGTGTCGCTGACCTTGCTCGGACAGGTGCTGGAGCTGAAAGCACGTTCGCAGACCTCCGCAGCGATCCGCTCGCTGCTGGGGTTGTCGCCCAAGACTGCGCGTCGCTTGAACAACGACGGGAGCGAAACCGACGTCGCGCTCGACCAGGTGCAGGTCGGCGATCGGCTGCGCGTCCGGCCGGGCGAGAAGGTCCCCATCGACGGCGTCGTGCTCGAAGGCGAAAGCCATGTCGATGAATCGATGCTCACCGGCGAGCCCGTGCCGGTGCGTCGCACAACCGGCGATCCGGTGATCGGTGCCACGCTCAACGGCAACGGCAGCCTGGTGATCCGCGCCGAGAAGGTCGGCGCGGGCACGCTGCTCTCGCAGATCGTGCAGATGGTGGCGCAGGCCCAGCGTTCCCGCGCGCCGATGCAGCGCATGGCCGACGCGGTCAGCTTCTGGTTCGTGCTCGCGGTCATCGGCATCGCGCTCACGACCTTGCTGGTCTGGGGATTCTTCGGGCCAGACCCGTCGTGGGTCTACGGCTTCATCAACGCGGTGGCCGTGCTGATCATTGCCTGTCCCTGTGCGCTGGGACTGGCAACGCCGATGTCGATCATGGTCGCCACGGGCCGCGCCGCGAGTTCGGGAATCCTGTTCCGCGACGCGGCCGCCATCGAGATGTTGCGTCGCATCGACACGTTGATCGTCGACAAGACCGGCACGCTCACGCAGGGCAAGCCCACGTTCCACAGCGTGCAGGCGGTCGAGGGCATGGCCTCCGAGCGAGCCCTGCAGCTCGCGGCGAGCCTGGACCAGGGCAGCGAGCACCCCTTGGCCGAGGCCATCGTGGCGGAAGCTCGCCGACGGGGCCTGCCGCTGCTGCCGGTGCAGAACTTCGAATCGGTGACCGGCATCGGTGTGCGCGGTGTCGTCGATGGTCGGCGCCTGAGCTTGGGCAATACGGCGCTGATGCGGGAGTTGGGCGCAGACGTATCCGGCCTGGTGGAGTCCGCTGAGAACCTGCGCGCCGAAGGTGGCAGCGTGATGTTCCTGGCGATCGACGAGAAGGCGGCCGGCCTGGTCACCGTCTCCGATCCCATCAAGGCCTCCACCCCGGAAGCGCTCGACAAGTTGCGCGCGCTCGGCATCCACGTGGTCATGGCGACCGGCGACGGCGCGACAACGGCCAACGCGGTCGCCAAGCAACTCGGTATCGAGGAGGTGCACGGCGAGATTCGGCCTGAGGGCAAAGCGAAACTCGTCGCAGATTTCAAGGCGAAGGGTCGTCGGGTCGCGATGGCAGGCGACGGCATCAACGATGCGCCGGCGCTGGCCGGTGCCGACGTGGGCATCGCGATGGGCACCGGAACCGATGTCGCCATGAAAAGTGCGCACGTCACGCTGGTGAAGGGCGACCTGCTCGGCATCGCGCGTGCGGTCGAACTCTCCCAGGCCACCGTGCGGAACATGAAACAGAACCTGGGGTTCGCGCTGCTCTACAACGGGCTCGGCGTTCCGATTGCAGCCGGCGTGCTGTTTCCGTTCTTCGGCATCCTGCTGTCGCCCATGCTCGCGGCGCTGGCCATGAGCCTGAGTTCGGCATCGGTGGTAGGTAACGCCCTGCGTTTGCGGAGCAAAAAGACGTAATAGGGGCGCGTCTGCGAGTCTCGCCTGTTGCTCAAGCGCATTGACTTGCGTCAGCGCGCGACGGGGAGAACCACCGGACACTGATGCCACTTGATCGGGCCCCTGGGAGCCTCTGCCAGGACACCATCTCTTGCGGAGACTTCGATGCATTCAGACCAGCCGCAGTCCATCGGGAAACGCCGGAAAGCGGTGCTGATGTTCGCGACGATCGGGCTGCTCGCGTTGGCGGTGGCCTGCTACTGGTATGGCGCCAACCATTCAAGCCACCTGATCCAAGGTCTCAGTCTTCTGATTCTCATGGCTTGTCCACTAATGCATCTTTTCGGGCATCACCATCACCATGAAGGACATCTCAGCCATGAGCCGGGGAAGCTTCCCTCGGATAGAACCGGTCCAGATGGGGCCTAATGCTGCCAGAGCGCTTCTCGTTTCAAACCGAGCACTGCAAGACGTTCTCGGTCACATCCACGCGGCGCCGGTCGATCAGATCGTAGTGCGGCTCCGCTGGAGTTGAGCCGTCGGCCACTGCTCCTTCCCAGCTTGCGCGAGACAGGCCACCGCACGCGCCAGTCATTGGCCAGGACCAGAAGGTCAGCCGGACCGCCACTTCCTCGTTCCACCGGCCAGGACATTCTGGAATTCCTCGGCCGTCGTCCGGCCGGGTATGGCTTCCTCCACCTCGGCCCATGTGGGCAAGCACAGATCGGTTGTAGCGCCGGCTCGCACTTTTTCGAGCTCGGTGACCAACATCGCCCGGAGGTCTTCAGCGGTGGCGGCTCGTGAACGGTCCACTCCGAGTGCATCGAGCGCCGCCGCCGCATTCTCGAACAGCCACGTCTCGGCCAGCCCGGGATCCGAAGCCAGGGCGTCGAGATCGAGTCGTAGATTGCGACGGTGCGCTCGCCGCCGCTTTACGGCACTGGCGACGGGGGGTTTCATTCGATACGCATGTCGTCCGATGCTGACCTCGTAGGGTTCAGCAATGATGCGCTGCTCGCCGGACGCAGGTCAGCGGCCGAGGGCACGCAGAATCAATAGATCGCCTCCGGGCTCTCTGAGCAGTTCCGCCGGCGTCCGGTTGGCGATGAGAGCCCACGGCTTCAGGCCCCAGGCCTGGACCGTCCCCGGCTGACGCCCAGCGTGCCGCCGAGCAATGCCAAAGATTCGCTTCGCGGGCTCCTCAAGCTCGTGAGGAATCCGCCACGCCTTGAGCGCGGCCCTCCACTCGTCGTAGTAGGCGTCCAGTACGGCCCGGAGCCCCTCCTCGAGCCCCACGCCTGCTTCATCGATTGACCTGTCGTGAGGCGACATTTCGCGCTCCATGAGGGGCACCAGAGAGGGCGTAACCCGGCGACGGTGTCGCGCCTTGTCCGATATCATGCGGCATCTAAGACTTCCTTAGTATCCGGTCCACTCTCGATCAACGGCGGCCATGGCACAGCGACGGGCACGAAAGACCACAACGCCGCCCCCGACGGTCGCTGCCAGCATTCCGCTTCCCATCCCGGAGGCGCTGCAAGAGCTTGGGGTGCGCCAGTCGCTGTTCCTGCTCGCCGCCATCGCAGACGCGCCGTCGACGACCGGGTTCCGCTATGCCAAAGCGCGGAACCGGCTGGCTCCCCACTGGGGTTTCGCTACTCAGATACTGGACGAACTGGCCGAGTGCGGCGCAATCACGCTGCGGCCGCCAATGGAGTCCTACCGCAGCTGGGCGCCCGCGGCGCCCAGTGAACCGGACTGGAGCCTGAGCACGCGATTCGAATCGATACCGCATCTGCAAACGCATCTGACTCGTCATGCGCAGGCGCTCGCAGCTGTGCCGGGAGCCGACGAAGAACTGTTCACGCTGTGGCGGGAACTGGTCATCTCCGAAACGGCCGGCTACCTGGGTCACGAACTCAACGACCACCGCTTCGACGAGAGTTGGGCCCTGTCCGCGGTGCCGGCTTTGGAAAAGGGCCTGCGGCGCATGTCGGCCAACCAGATGTTCTACTTCTGCTGGATGTCGGTTCGCGAAACGGCATCGCGCTACCTTCGTTACCCGGGGGCCGTCCATACCCTGGCCGAGGGTTTGGTGGCCTACATCGATCAGCGCGTCGATCGAGCGCTGGCCGAGCGATGGACAATTCGGGATTGGAACTACAGCAGCCGGAGGGTTCCGAGCAGCGTCGCGACGGTCTTCGCCGAGCAGTTGACCGACCTGGGCGCGGAATATCTCGGCAGCGTTCCGTCGCGGGCGCGCGTGGACATGTCGGCTCGACCGGCACCCCGCAGCAGGGGATTCTGAGTCCGCGACAGACTGGCAGTCGGTGGCTCTATTTCGATGCGAGGGACGCCAGCAGCTTTTTGCGTTCGGTGAGGCTCAAGCGACCGTAATGCGAGATGAGCTGGGCCAGCGGCGGATCATCCGCGTAGAAGTAGGCGGTCGGCAGCTCGAGGGCCTCGGCCAGGCGCTTGACGAACCCATAGTGCGGCTCGTGCACGCCACGCTCGTACTGATTCATGCGAACGCTGGCGACCGACAGATCGAGGCCGACGCGCACGCCGAGTTGCCGCTGCGAAAGTCCCGCCTGCATGCGGGCCTCGCGCAAGCGTCGCGAGATGGGACTGCGAGTTTTCTTCGGACGCGGCACGCGAGAGCCAGTGTTGACCTGGCATGAGCTTGCGGCCCTAAGAAATCCTTAGATACTAAGGACTTCTTAGATGGCATCCAAAGAATGATTGTCACCGGTATCTGTACGCTTTTACGATGCGACCGCCTCGTCGGCAATCCTCCAACGGCACTTGGTGGACGTCCGCCGGGTGGCTGATGTCGATCCATCGTCTGGGCACGGACGAGAAGTCGACCCGGGGCAGCAAAGCGAGATCAGTCTCACCGGCTCGTACCTCATCCTCACTCAGTCATATGCAAGGGTTTTCAAACCGAACGTGCCCTCGAAAAAGCGAACGGTCATCACCACTAGATCAACCGACTCGCTCGAAACGCCGAAGGCGGCGGCGATTGCGGAATTCTGCGCAATATTGGACGTTCTCGGAATTAGACGCCCGCTACTAAGGGGCGGCCATCCGCTCGATGGTAGTAACGTCGACCTCTACCGGCACCTATCGCACATCGCCGACATCGAACTGTGCTTGGATGGCAAGCCTGTCGCGATTCTGCTGTCGGTGGAGCGGTTCGGAGAACTCGTTGGCAGGAGCGGACCGATCACCGGCGAACTGAAATGAACTGCGCGCAGGCTAGTGGTCGTACGGTTCCTTGCCGAGCAACCATTCATCAAAGTTGATGTACCGGCTTGCGGCGCTGTGTACCCATAGCTTCTCCACGCCGCCCCGAGTTTGTCCCCGGGTAATGTACGGGTAGATGCCAAGGTACTCCTGACCCTTGTAGTCATCACCCTGTCCGGAAGAAGAGACAGGCAGAATTGCAGCTCGCGAGTTGGCTCCGTCCTGGAACCCGAGCTCCCAGGGCATCCATTTCGAACTGCTCGACTGCGCCGTGGTTGAGTAGAACAGTGATCGACTCGTTCGTAGGCGGGAGCGCAGTCGCTCGGCTGTCGCTGCGGTTACCTTGCTCCGGTCCAGTTGAGGATCGTCCCGCCAGTCAAGGTAGACGTTGTACCCAAGATCCTCGATTGCCGCAGCCGCACCGGAAATCAATTCCTTGTCCTCGTAGGCGTGGGACAGAAATACGTCGTGCCGAGCTATCTTTTCCTGCTTGATAACGTGTTCGCGCAGCACGGAGTCGAATGTCTTTGCCAGCACGCTGCTTTTCTGCCTTGCTCGCGCACGAAGTTCGGATTCGGTAAAAAGTGCCATGAGTGGTTTGGAAAGGTAGATCGGAAAGCGTCAGTTCGGTGGATGAACGTGTCACCGGCAGTGCGGGGACTAATACTGATCGCGCACGGCGATCGCGTCCTCGACCAGCGATTCGAGTTGATCGCTGATGTCGGCGTAGACGGCCTTGCTGTCGAACCCGAAGGGGTCATGCAACGTGACAATCTTGGAAAGGGGCTTCGCTTGGACGGTGAATCCCGCGAACGGGTTATCGCCGCGCTTTGCGGTGAGGCCGCGCAAGTTTTTGAGCCCATGGATGCGCACGCCGACGATCCCGAGACCTTGCTCCCAGGCCTGCTTGATCTCGTACTTCACCCAGCGTCGATCTGCGGTCCGCGTACCCACCAGAACTACCAGGCAAGATTTTCCGCTCATCTGGTCGTTGATCCATTTCTTGATCGCGGCGTCGCCGCCGCGTCGGACCTCTTCCCATTTGTTCCCAGTGAGGAGGGGCTGTGATTCGATCTTGCCCATGTTCTTGACCAACTGAACGCGATCCGCGTCCTGTTCATAGTCGAAGCTGTAGAACACACGTCTTGCCATGCCGAACCCCATCTATCTATCGAACGCGTGGACCAAGGTGGCCGCATGAACCTGGTCAGAGCGAGCTCAACTCCTGAACCATCGTCATGACCGACCTTAGGATGGCCGGAGAACCAGAAGCTGGATTGTTGGCGACAGCGAAAGCCTTCTGAAACGCTTTGCTTCGCGTCCGGACTGAGTTCGACAATTTCCCGCTCAGATCCACTGCTATGGAGCCGGTGGCGCCGACTGCGATGCACTGCAGGCCCATGTCCTGCGCGATCTGGAACTCTTCGCGCATCCCTTCAGCAAGCACAATCCGTCCTCGGTCATCGCGCTTGTTCCCGAACAGAAAGATCGCAATGCCGGCACCCTGCAACATTATTTCGCGGTGCCTTCGATACAGGTCGCGTCGACCGAGCGTGGAACCATCATTCAGGGGAAAAGGGAACGCGCGGAGCTGGCTATGCGAGCGACGCTTTGGATGCGCGAGGATCTCTTGCAACGCACCTGCGATGACCGAGGGGCCCACGCCGAGCCCGAAACCGGTCACGACATTCAGTCCCTTGCGCACGAGAGTTGCGCTAAGGTCTTCGATGAATCGACCGGCACGATCAGGCTTCCAGGCACCAAACTCGTAGGCGCTACCTGAGATAAATACCGTCCGCGTGCGATAGCGCAATTCGATGGCACGAAGAATCCGCGTGATGTCTGAATACTCATCGACCATCAACGCATGGATGCCAGTCCGGCTGAGATCCTTGACGAAGTAATCCTGCTGGCGACGACGGTATTCGAATCCGGCGAGCGCTTCTCTCGGCTCTCTTTTGGCTCGGCGCAGGATGCAGTAATGCTGTTTGGGCTGCTTGTGCAGGACCACGCGGATACGACTCATCACGTAGTCGATGTTCGGATCCGTGAAGCTGAATCCGATGAACAGCAAGGTCTTCGACACCAGATTGCCGGTCAGGGCCGTGACGAAGGGTTCACGATCGCGAAAGTATCCTTCGTAATCGTCCTTCGTCAGGACCGCATTCTCCGGATCGCTCACATCGCCGTGCATTTTGTAGACCACGGCCGCACGCCCGCGCTGGGTCGTTTTCAGATGTCTGACGTTGTGTTTGACGTCGACGACCTTGCCCTGAGCCTCGAGCGCCGTTTCGATCAGGGGATCGTAGTTGGTCGTCCAATACGTGCCGATGGGCAGTCGCGCGAGAATCTCGTGGTTCTCGTTATGCGAATGGCCAGCACTGAACTCGTCAATGATCTTTTGATTGATCCGCGTCCGATTGCGTCGCTCGTTGAGATGGTACTGGGCGACCGCTACCAAGTTGGTTTCGCGGTCCACGTCGAGTTCGAGTTCGGCGGCAATCTCCCGCATCAACTCTTTCCAGTTGACGTAACCACTGTCGACCGAAAGTCCCGCACCCGCGAAGATTCCCGCGTTGGCGTCCGCGATTTCGCTCGCGAATATCTCGATAAACGCCTTGATATCGGCGCTGAATGGAGCGGGGACAGTGGCCAAGTGGAAGTTCTGCCGTCAGCTCAGCAATCTTTTGAGATTGTCCCAATTCCAGGCGTACAGCCTTCCTGCGTCGGGTACCGGCGTGTAGTTACCATCCTTGTAGCCAATAATCTGCACAAGTTTGATCCCGGCATTTCGGGCCATCGCGACTTCCTTCAACACCCCATGCGCCTTATGCGTCTTCGGGCCGACCATCACCAGCACAATTTCCGCGCGAAGGATTCCGGCCTTTGCCTTTTTCTCCCAGTCCCGCTCTGGGGCTTCTTCCTTCAGCGAATGGTCGACCACTTCGAACGGTGAATCTTGCAGCTTGGCTTGCCCGAGGATGAAGTCCTTGAGGACCCGGTCGTTATCGAAATCGAAGCTCACGAATACGGGCTTTTTCATCAGTCGAAATTTTGGCGCGCCGGAAGAAGCATCGAGTTTATGCCCTCGGATCAACGGCCGGACTGGGGGTCGGCGGAACAGTTTGATCTGCGTCGCAGTTCTGCAAGAGGCTCAGCACGCAGGGCCATTACTCGCGTCCGGTAGCGGCGGTCTCGCGCCGGCCAGCTCCTGGAATTCCCATGACTCAGACTGCAGCGCTCCGCGCCCCTGAACCGGAGCCAGAGGCTGGACGTCAGCGTGGGCCGATTCTGGGAATGTGGTTCGGTCAAAAGGGGGGGGCAGCATTCGTCGCTACCCCGGCGATACGTTTGAAAACCCCGACTCGGAGTTCGCTGCGCTTCTTCACGCCGGATAACTCACTATTATCCGTTTTCATAATTATGGCTTTATATGGCGATGTTCCTTGTATAAATGGTATGTAATACGATATAACGTATTACGGTACGAAATAATCGGACGAGGCACACCATGGCGCGCACAGGCGTTTACAAGTGGGATGTGAAAGAGGCTCGCGATCGCTTGGTCGAACAGGGCAAACACCCCTCGATCGATGCCGTGCGCGCCGCCCTTGGCGACACCGGTTCGAAGTCCACGATCCACCGGTATCTGAAGGAGCTGGAACAGGAGGGGGACGGCCTGTCGACCGTCTCGCTCAGCGAATCGCTGCAGGGTCTCGTGTCACAGCTCGCTGAGCGCCTGAAGCACGAGGCGGAGGTCGAACTCCAGGCGGCAAACGCGCGTTTCGACGCGGATCGGGCGGCACTGCGCACGCAGGTTACGCAGGCACAGGACGACGCAAGCCGGGTCCGAACGCAGCTGGAGCGGACGGAAGTTGCGCTGGCGGGTGAGCGGGCAGCGCATTCAACCCTGGGCGTAGAACTCCAGGCTGAGCGAACCCGGACCGTGCAACTGACCGAGCAGGTGCAGGGGCTCGAACAGCGGCTCAGCGAGCAGGCTGCGTACCGGCAGTCGCTCGAAGAAAAACATGAGCACGCGCGCCAGGCGCTGGAACATTTCCGCACGGCCGCGAAGGAACAGCGCGATCAGGAGCAACGCCGCCACGAGCAACAGGTTCAACAGCTGCAGGCGGAGATGCGCGCGCTGAACGGCACCCTCAGCGAAAAGCTCTCTCAGCTATCCCAGACCAGCAGGGACGCGGCAGCGCTGAGTACCGAGAACGGCGGTCTTCGGTCGCAGGTTCAGGAGGCACGGGCCGAAAAAGAACGGCTCGAAAAAGAGCTGCTGCGCCTACGCGATACCGCGAGCCAGAGCGAAGGCCAGCGCGCCGCATTGGAAGGCCGGTTACAAGAAGTCAAAACGACCCTGGCCGAGCAGCAGCAGCGGACGGCTGTCGAAGCGCTGCGTAGCCGCGAGTTGGAGCTTGCTGCAGCAAGAAGCGAGGGGCAGTTGGAGCAGGCGCTAGGCCGCATTCAGTCGTTGCAAGGCGAGCTGACCCAGATGACAAAATTGGCCAGGGCCTCTGGCATCGTCGGGGCCGCCGAGGCAATGCGCAACTTCTCGCCAATCGAGAGGAAGCGACTGGACGCGCTACGAGAGGAGGCTGTTCGGGTTCTGGAGTCGGCAGACGACGCAGAGCTTTGGATTCATCGACAGAGCGTTGCACTCGGCAACATCGCGCCGATTACGTTGATCAGCTCAGACGAGGGACTCGCAACCGCAATGAGAGAGCTCGGCCGAATCGAGCACGGGCTACCGGTTTAAGTTTTTGAAGTCTGGAGAAGAGAAAGTGTCAAGTGGCGGCAGCCAGCGGTCACTGTTGTTCTGACGGAACATAAGTTCTCGGCAGAACATGAGGTTACGACCTAGTTGGTCAGATTTTTCCGTTTTGTCGGCCAACCCTCAAC